>Ga0302207_1000314_pt1 | contig 19998 bp, 10 predicted proteins | sample II_Fen_E2_2_FD_198792 | JGI IMG/M metagenome (GOLD analysis project Ga0302207, IMG submission 198792) | Peat permafrost microbial communities from Stordalen Mire near Abisko, Sweden - II_Fen_E2_2 | ecosystem: Environmental > Terrestrial > Soil > Wetlands > Permafrost | place: Sweden: Abisko...
TACCCATATAACGGATATTTGTGTTGGTTGGTAAAATTGTATTCATTGTATGTGAATTGATACCGGTTCCACTTACCGCAATGGAGTAAATACCGGTATTCGTAATCACTTTTATTTGTCCGCTGTATACGATTTCCCGGGTAGGAGCAAATGTAATCTTCACATCATGATGCCCTGCCGCATCAATAGTTCCACTTGTCCAGTCAGAAGTAAATCCTGCAGGTAAATCAAGGCTGCTCACCGAAAGCGGAGTGCTCCCTGAATTACTAATTGTAAAGGTTTTAACAGCTGTCGCGTTTTTTTTTAAACCGGCGAAAGTCAGATCACCGGTAAGAGAAACCGTCGGGGCTGTTAGTGATGAAATACTAAAGTAATCATGAACCAATGCAATACCATTTGAAGCTGCATTTTTTGTACCTTTGACCACCACCTTTATTGTATGATTTCCATTCGAAAGACCGGATTTATTAAACAGCATAAATACTGCCCGGGGACTGCCGCTGTAGCAGTCAATATTATCCTGTTCCAATACTCCATCAACATACACAGTTGCCATTCCCAGATCATTGTTTTTGAGACCGTACCAGGATACCTGTGTTCCGGTAAACTTAGCCTGAAAATATGAATTAGCAGTATTGCTCACATGACAGGTATTATTATAATAAATCCCATTGGCATCGGTCACCCAGGCACCGTTGTAAGTTGTGATTGCCGAAGCATCATCAATCATCGTTGGCGCCACCTTTGGAAAATCGAAGTAATCATGGACAATGGCGGTTCCCGTTGAAGAAGGGTTTTTTATTCCTTTTACAACCACCTTTATCGAATGGCCTGTGTTAGTAAGATCTGTTTTGCTAAACAACTGGTTGACAGTTTTGGTGGTACTGTAACAGTCAATGCTGTCTTTCGCCAATTCACCGTCAATATAAACAGTCGCCATACCCAGGTCATTATTTTTAAGACCATACCACAAAGCCTGCGTACCGGTGAATGTTGTCTTAAACGAAGAGCCGGTAGTATTGCTTATATGGCAGGTACTGTTATAATAAATTGGATTCACATCAGTTACCCAGGTTCCGGTGTATGAAGTAGCCGCCGTTGTGTCATCGACTGCTGTCGGCAACGACGGAGCTGCAATACAGCCGAAATAATCATGAACTAAAGCAATTCCTTTAGACAAGGGGTTTTTTGTTCCTTTGGCAACAATTTTTATTGTATGATTCCCGCTGGAAAGTCCTGTTTTAGTGTATAACAGATGTGAAATCCGTATGCTGTTGTAACAATCAATATCATCAGCAGTCAACACCCCATCAATGTACACAGATGCCATGCCCAGATCAATATTAGTAAGACCGTACCAGGATATCTGAGATCCTGAGAATGTTGATTCTACAGAAGCACCTACGGAAGTTGAAACGTGACAAGTTGTATTATAATATCCTGATTCACCAGCCAGAGTCTCCCAGGTTCCTGAAAAGAGATTCCCGGCATCTGCATCATCTATAAACGCATTATTTGGTGTACCTGGCCATGTCCGGTTTATTGAACTGTAGCGTGCAGATACCAGGCTAACACTTCCATTGGCCGTCATCGAGATTAAATTGTCAGATGGTGTAAACTTAAAGTTCTCTGCGTACGAATATTGTCCATCGTTTCCAAAGATCTCCATTTCACCCCAGTCCACCAGAAACCTTAATTTTACCAGATTATTGATTGGTTTAAGCGGTTCACCCAGTATTGTTTTATTAGTCAAATCATATGTGACTATTCTGTTTGCAAACTGGAAAGTAATGGTCGTTGCAGTAGTGTTCGCAACATCGAATACTGCTTCAATGTCATAACACTTCGACAGTTTTCCTGCAAAAAGATTTTGTCCGGAGCTTAAAGTCTGGCTACTCCAGTTCTGGGTAGTTCCATACAGGCTGCTGATTTCTGAAATGGGCGTTCTGGCAGCTCTGACTCCTTCCGGAAATGTCTGTAATTTTACTTCTGTTGGGAAGGTTGAGTTATGGGTCCAGGGGGCTGTAGCACCAACACCAAATCCAGACATCCAAGCCATTTGGACAACTCTCCCATCAGGAAAGTTATTCCTGAAAAAAGACTGCGAAGCATAAAAACCTGCCCCTATACCAGCATTTTTAACCATATTATAAGGTCCCCCGGCATCCGGTGTGAAGGTTAAACCGTTAAAGGACCCAATATAGTATTGTCCATCTGCTCTCATTAATACCCACTTTTTGATACTTCCTCCGTCAATAGCCAGTTCAAAGATATCGGGACATTCCCATCCCCAGTTGAAATTACCGGTTTTAGTCCAGGTCTTCAGATCAGGAGAAGTATAGAATGTAGTACCGTTTTCAAATAGAACGCAAACCCACGTACTTGTTGGTGCATACCAGAATACATGTGGATCACGGGTATCCGCATTGTGTAAACCTACATTTACCGGATTCCCGGAATAGGCAGCCCAGGTAACTCCCTGATCGTTACTATAGGCCAGACAAGTACCTTTTGTTGTAGCTGTATAGATGATCACTAAAGGGGGATTTGCGATAGAACCAAAACCGGAGGTGTTGTTAACATCCACAACTGCTGAACCGGACCAACAGTCACCGGGAACATTTACACCCGGATCAATGGCATTTGATATTTGTGTCCAATGCACCATATCCGAACTGGTAGCATGCCCCCAACTTTTGGCTAACCCATCCAGACTAACCGGCCATGCCTGGACAGTAATATTATATACTCCATTATTGAACCACATCCCGTTGAGGTCATTCATCCAACCCGTCTGTTGGCTAAAATGGAACTGCCCCCGGTAAGGTTCGTCGTAATTCGTTTGTAAATAAGGCTCTGTTGCATGGATTTGCGATAGAGATACTATCCCTAAAAGGATTAAAAATGTAATCAGGTGTTTTTTCATAAATAGAATATTGATTTATATGTATTTTTTATTTCATTCAACTTCTTTTTCAAAAACTGATTCTTGATTAAACTAACGATGTTTATTTCTGAAATACAATTACCTGGCACCTTAAATATACATTCATGAATATCTCACACAGACATATTTTTGATTCAATTCATATTACTTAAGTGAATCATATTTTTTGCAAGATGAAGGTAAATATCTATGAGCTTCTAAGTAGGAGAACTAAATAAATTGAAAGTCTGTTTATCAATGCTTCAATCGAATGAATCCTTTACATATTTGTTGGAATTTTTTCAATCATTTATGAAGCAATAAACTATTACTTTAATTTGAAATCATACGTCAATCGTCAACATTAACAGAAATCAGGAATAAAATATATTTTCATTCTACAACACAAATTAAATCATTTTAATTAGATTTGTTTAGAACTAATTGACCAAAAAACAGCAACCATTGACCTTATGTGATTAGGTTCAAAAGTAGTGATTAACAATAAAACCTGAATATTTTCAAAGCTTTTAAATGCAATCATTATATTCATATAATGTTAGTTTATTGCAAGGGGGAGAAAAAAACATAATTATTAATCTACGAACTTAAAAAGGTAGAAGGAGTGCTGTAAAATAAGGACCATTATCTTTTATTCAACAATGAATCATTTAGTTAACTAATTTTCCCGATATACTAATTAACGATCACTGCTTAATCCGTTTAATAAAATCTGTGGGGCTTTCGTTGAAGTATTCCTTGAAACATTTTGTAAAATAGGAAGGTGAAGAAAAGCCCGTTTCGTAGGCTATTTCGGAAATGGTTTTTTCGGACTGAATCAACAACTGTTCGGATGCTTTCAATCGGATAATTCTAACCAGTTCATTGGGGGCATAATTCGTCAGAGATTTTATCTTGCGATACAATTGGACCCGAGAGAGACCAAGGCTCTTGCCTATTTCATCTACGTTTAGCTCGGTGTCAATAAGTTTGTCTTCTATGATCTTACGGAATCTGGTGATAAATGATTTATCGATTTCAGTCACATTCTCTTTTCGTTCACCGAAAGTAAGATTCTTCTGAAAATAAGCTTTCACCTTTTCTCTGTTTTCAATAAGCTTTCGTACCCTGATTTTTAGCAGGCTCTCATTGAAAGGCTTAGGAATATACGCATCGGCGCCACTCTCAAATCCTATGGCCCGTTGTTCGTCCTGAGCCAGAGCCGTGAGCAATATCACTGGAATATGGCTGGTAGAGAGATTTTCCTTGATTTGTTTACAGAGTTCAAAACCATCCATGACATCCATCGAAACATCACTGATTATCAGTTCGGGGACATACTTCATGGCCCTAAATAGTCCTACCTGCCCGTTAGGCGCTTCAATGACTTCAAAGCTATCTATCAAAAGGCTTTTAATGTAAATCCGAACATCCACATTATCTTCAACAATCAGCACCAATGGCTTATCGGTTTGCAGGTTAACAGTTTCCGGGATATCTTCCTCCGATTCGAGGATCAACAAGTCATCCTCATTAACTGCTTGTGAACTCAGGATTGGATATTGTTCCACAACGGGTATTTCCTTTTGTTTGAAAGGTATTTGCACGGTGAAGATACTTCCTTTGCCCTCTTCACTTCTTATGCCGATATTACCATTGTGCATTTCAACAAGCACTTTGGTGAGATGCAACCCAATACCTGAACCTGAAGCATGGTTATCCACCTTATAGAAACGGTCGAAGATACTTCGTACATGATGTTCGGAAATTCCAACACCGTTATCAGAAACCGTTAGTTCGGCAAATGACTCATCATTCACAAGTATTTTTGAAAGGTGCACATCAATCCTGCCGTTTTCGGAAGTAAACTTAAAAGCATTGGAAAGGAGGTTATAGCATATTTTTTCCATTTTATCCGAATCAAACCACAGGGTATAGTCTTCATCGGATGCTTTAAATGAAAAATGAATGTGTTTCTTTTTGCCAAATTCGATAAATGAATCACATATTTGAGAAATGAAGGGTTTTAAATCGTTAAAGGTAAAATACATTTGCATTTTCCCGTTTTCATACCTCCTGAAATCAATAATCTGGTCGATTAATTTAAGCAATACATGCACGTTTTTACGCATTAGCTGGATCAGACGTTTCCCTTCGGTGCTCAATGTTTCTTTTTCAATACTATCCAATGGTCCCAGGATCAAGGTAAGCGGAGTTCGGAACTCATGGGATATATTGGTAAAAAACACCAACTTAGCCTGAGTGGCTTCTTCAAGATTTTTAGAAAGAACAATCAACTGGTCGCGTTGTTCTGACAATTCCTCTTTCTGTTTATTGATGGCAATGTTCTGGGACTCCAGTATCTTATTTGATTTATTTTTACTGCTGTAGGCCCGTATCAGCAAAACCAACAATACAGAGATTAAGAAGAGGATCAACAACGAACCGAACAACAGGATGCGTTGTGAACTATACTTTGCCAGGTTCTGGTTGAGGACAGAGTTCAAGAGACCAATACGGTTTTGGTGCTGTATAATCTGGTCGGTCTGAAGCTTCAGTACCCGGGCATTTGTTTTATCGACAACTGCCGTATAGAGGATATTATCTCTTACGTAAGGTTCGTTGTTTAAAATATGGACAGCAGTTTGTATGGCTTTTTCTCCTCCGGTTGGGTAAATAAAGGTAGCATCTAAAATTCCGCTTATCACTTTTTGAATACCACCGTCGGTACCCGGAAGGGCGTCGATACCCAACAATACGGGTTTTTTAATCCCACTGAACACCGTCAATGCTTCGTGAGCACCAGTAGCCATTTCGTCATTATGGGCAAAAACAATATCAATAGGAATATTCTTATGAAGGGCATCGGTCATTCTCACTTTAGCCTGTTTGCGAAGCCAACCACCATCATTTTGATAAACGACCTGGATACCTGGATACTTACCAATGACACTCATAAACCCGTTATGGCGTTCTGTGGCTGGAGTAGAACCATTCAACCCGCATATTTCTGCGACATTCCCTTTGCCGTTTAATAAGTTGGCCGTGTACACTCCCACCTCTTTGCCGATTGCATAATTATTAGCACCTACGAAAGCTGTGTACTTCCCTGAATTAATCTTACGATCGACCAGTATTACCGGAATTCCATCGAGCATAGCTCTTTCAATGACCGGGGTTAGGGGAATAGCTTCGTTAGGTGAGACGATAATCAGGTCCACTTTATCGGCAATAAAACTTTCAATATCTCGAATTTGTTTTTGATTGCTGTCGTGGGCAGTTTTAATCCTGATTTCTATGCCGGGATAAAAGGAAGCTTCCCGTTGCATTTCGCTATTCATTGTACTTCGCCAGGCATCATCACTGCATTGGGAAATACCAATTACTTTGGTCTTGTTGGTTTTCTCACCGGTACAGGATACTAAGGAGACAAGTATGAATAGAAAGACTATTGAGAAGTATCTTTTCATGGTATTAGTAGGTTTGAGTGAAAGGTCAACACTCAACTCTGTTTCAAAAGTAATGAAATTTTTGACAATTGTGGATAAATAAAGCAACTATTACCTTACTCTCAAACAATAAACCGGCCGAACTGTTTAATTCATCCGTTTTATAAATGATAATATCAATTTAAACAGTTTTTTTTACCCTTGACAATAGAGCTTCCGGTAAAAAAGGCATGGCGCCATGCTGGGTACATACAAAAGCCGATACGTCAACAGCTAACTGATGGGCATCCAAAATACTTTGCCCATGCAACAGAGATGAAACAAAAGCTGCAGTAAACGAATCACCAGCACCCACCGTATCGGCTACTTCTACTAACGGAGTTTTCTTAAATGATGTTTCATTTTTTGTTACTACATAGCTTCCTTCAGTTCCTTTGGTAAGCACTACAATTTCCAGATCGCAGTTGTGAAGCAATTGATTACAGATTTCCAATTCTGTCTTGGATTCCCAACCGAATAACTGACCAATAATTACAATTTCGTCGTCATTTATTTTAAGGATATTACAACGTGAAAGAGCATGTTCAATGAGTTCAAGGGTATAAAAATGCTGGCGAAGATTAATGTCAAATATTTTGAGCGCAGTTTTAGGAACACAATCTAAAAAACGGTTGATAGTTGCCCGGGATACGCTGTTGCGCTGGGCCAAAGAACCGAAACAAACAGTCTCTGTCCTACTAGCCAGATTTTCCATTTCAGGGGTAAATGGTATATTATCCCAGGCTACGTTTTCACAGATTTCATATTGAGGTATCCCGTTTTCATTTAAAGTGACCTGCACTGTGCCCGTGGCATACGGTGTTTTTTCAATAAGATATTTCAAATCCTTGCTACTGAGATTTTCAATGATTTCATTTCCTAACGGATCATTTCCAATGGCACTGACAGCATATCCTTCGTACCCAAACTGTGAGACATGGTAGGCAAAGTTAGCGGGTGCTCCACCCAATACTTTACCCTTTGGAAACACATCCCATAATATCTCGCCTAATCCTACTATAACGTTTTCCATAATGTGATTTTTGACTTACTCCCAGCCATTTACGTGGCTTTAAGAGCATGGTTAATTAGATAAAAAATTATTATTGATTGACAGACTGTTTGTTAAACTAAAATAATTCCCCCCTGAGGGTTAGGAGTCTTTATTATAACCCCAATTCTCTTTCTATTTGTTCGAGCGATTTACCTTTTGTTTCAGGAATCCATATTTTTACGAAAACGAATGCAATAATACTGAAAACTCCAAAGATCCCAAACAAATATTGTAATCCTAATGCACCATGAATTATCGGGGCAAAATAAACAGTCAGAAATGTACATAACCAACTTACGGCAGTCGAAAATGACATGGCAACTCCTTTTATCCTGTTTGGATAAATCTCTGAAATAATAACCCACATAACAGGTGCAAACGATGCAGCAAAAAATGAAATATAAACCAATAATGCCACCATGATGCCGATACCATTTTGAACAGGTTTTGCAAATTCAAAACTCAGATAGGCCAATGAAACAATCATACCTACAGCTCCCCATAAAAGTAAAGTCTTTCGTCCTTTTTTATCTACCAGCCACAAAGCTACAATTGTCATCAAAAAGTTCACCATACCAACAATCATTGCCTGCATCATTGAATCACCTTTAGCTGATCCTGATGCCTGAAATATGTCGGGTGCAAACATAATCACAGCGTTAATCCCTGTTATTTGTTGTAAAGCGGCAATAATTGTTCCGATTAAAACAAGTTTACCTGTTTTACCTTTAAATAATTCTCCAAAGGTAGCTTTGTCTTTGTTTTTTTCAAGTAAAAACATTTTTTCCATTTCAGGGAGTTCTTCTTTAACCAATTGAATCCCACCGATACTATTCAATACTTTAATTGCCTCCTCTTTTTGTCCATGAGCAAGTAGCCATCTCGGACTTTCAGGAAACTTTGTAATTAAAAATACAAGATACAAAACTCCAAAGAATCCCGGAACTGCAAGCATATAACGCCAACTGTTTTCTCCTAATCCTATGAGTAAATAATCGAAAATATATGCTAATACTATTCCAATTGTAATAGCAAACTGATTGAAGGAAACAAGTCGACCACGGTTTTTAGCGGGTGAAATTTCCGATATGTACATAGGAGCTACAACAGAAGTCGCACCAACTGCAAGACCTGATAACAAACGGAAAACGATTAATATAGAAGATGATTCGGCTAATGCACAGCCTAGTGCTGACAAAATATAAAGGACTGCAGTTAGAATCATTACTTTCTTGCGGCCAAATTTTTCGGTAAAGTTTCCTGTAAACAAAGCTCCCACTAAGCACCCAATTGTCAAAAGTGCAGCGACTGTACCTAACCCGCTATCAGTAAGCGAAAACTGACCCTTGATCATGTCTACTGCTCCTGAGATACCTGCCATGTTTAGCCCAAAAAGTAATCCTCCGTTTATGGCAACAAAAGTTGTCCAATATAAATACTTGTTATTTGACATTGTATGAATTTATTTGATATTATAAATTTTGATATTTTCTGTATTTAGCTTCCCTTCTCCGGTAAACAAAGTCAGACTATTCATTATTTCTGTTGGGAAAAAGATGGTAGTCATGGCAATTTCTCCTTTGTCAATAAATATTTCGGCGGAAGCCTTGTCGATCAGCAAACGGATATTGTAACTGTCTTTGGCTACTAATGGTGCACAGGTTCCTGATTTGAATTTTTCATTAAAATCAATTTTACCGCTCTTATTCCTTTCGATGGTTAGTTTATTCGTTTTCAAATCAAAAGTAAATTTTAGGAGTTCCCCTATAGAATTTGTAAGCTTAAAGCCAAATATTTCAGCACGTTGAGGTTTTAGCGTCATTATAACTTCATAAGTGCCTTTGTTTTTCGGCAGTAGATCTGATAGAGTTGTTTCTTTCTCAACAACCTGATTTTGAAATGTTTTACTCACACCACGTATAGTATTCATTTCTTTTACCGGAAAACTCTTTACGATCATATGGCCTCCGGATATTCCCAACGACAATTCACGGGGTGTTGTATTGGCACTGCGGAAATTTAAAGTCGGTACCGTTGTTGCATAATCCCAGTTGCTCATCCAACCTAAGAATAACCTCCGGTCATCCGATTTAGGAATATTACTCCAGGTAACACCCGCATAATTATCCCTGCCATAATCAATCCATAGAGGATAAGGAAGTGGGTCGGCAGTAAATTTAGTCCCATCGAATGATCCGATAAAATACTGGGTAGCCGAACCGCCATTCGGTCCACCGGGATTTATGCTGACAGTCAACACCCATTTGGTTTTGCCCTGATACGTCAGTGGAAATAAGTCAGGACATTCCCAAACCCCTGCATGTGATCCCAGCCCCTGACCAAACTCACTAAGTTTAGACCACTTTTTCAAATCCGGAGATCCAAAAAACGTTATTGTTTGTTTTGTTGCCAATGTCATGATCCATTGGTTGGAAATTTCATTCCAGCACACTTTGGGATCGCGGAAATCGGTTATACCCGGATTAGGCAAAACAGGATTACCTGTATATTTCGTAAATGTCCGACCCTTATCAGTGCTAAAGGCAATGGATTGCCGTTGGGTTTTACCGTTGCTGGTGAAAATGGCAACAATGGCATTTTTACCAAATCCAGCCGTATTATTGATATCTACAACTGCACTTCCCGAGAATATAGTTCCCAGACTATCCGGGGCAATGGCAGTTGGTAAATAGGTCCACGAAACCATATCGGTACTAACAGCATGACCCCAGTGCATGTTTCCCCACATGGCCCCAAAAGGGTTGTATTGGTAAAAAAGGTGATATTCCCCATCGAGGTACACCATTCCATTTGGATCGTTCATCCAGCCATATTGTGGAGTAAAATGAAATTGAGGACGATAGGTCTCATTATAGTCAAAATTAAACCTGTCGGATTGCTTTATTTCATCCGTGCCTAAAATTGATTCCTTCAAGCCATGGAATGAAAGTGTCAGTTGTTGCCCTTTATATTTCTTCACATCCAATGGTACCCAATAATCAATATGATTCTGAGCTAGATGCACATCGTAAATGGGTTGTTCATTCTGAGCAGGAGTAACTACTTTTATTTTTACTTCCGGGGCTGATTCCTCAATTGGAAGCAGAATGTATAGTGAATCTACCTGATACATGATGGTTAGATCTTCACCCGGCGATTTCTTTTGGGAACTGCAACCCAGGCTTATTGCTATAAGTGCTACCAGAATTGAAAAGATTGTTTTTTTCATATATTACTTTACTGAGGTTATTTCACGTTGCAAAAATAGATTCAAAAGCGATTATCTACTGTCATTTTTGTTACATCATCGTGTAATTTTGATACAATCGATAAGATTAAATAAGATTATTTCAAGATATTTTAATTCTTTCAAAGCCATTTCAAATCCATTTTGCCAAACCTATACAATGTCGGGCAAAATGGATAGAATGATTGAAAACAGATACTTATTTAATGGTTATTTTAGAACAAGCGATATTTCCCTCTACATCGGTTTGCTTAAGAATATACATTCCTTTCAACAAAGATGAATAAGGTACTTTTTGACTTTTATTTAATGTTTCCATGAGTTTGCCAGTCATTGTAAAGATTTCAGTTTTAACAATCTCTTTTGTTATCATTGTATTTGAAAGTCCGGTTGTTAGGCTAGAGGCAACAACATCATCCCAGAAACAACGACTTTGTTCTCCTACAATAGTTGACAAATTATAATCGATAAAAGGAGCAATAAGGAGTGTTGTGATATTTCCCATTTCGGAAGGAATTGCATAATTTAGCTTTTGCCATACTCCTGCTGTGGTATAATTAGCAGAAACTAAGTAATTTTTTGTTCCATCCTGTAATTCCAAACGTACTGTGCCTGTTACATTTTTGTAAACCAAAACAGAAATAGTTTTATATACCTTAACATCTATATTTAATCCACCAAGTCCACCTCCGGACCATGCATCACTGGTCGGGCTTATCCAGATTGTCATTGCTTTTGCAGAAGGGTTTCCTTCTTTAGGATGCCAGTCCACGTATTCAACATTTGTAGAGCCGGCCTGCCACCAGTTTATGCCGATGTCTTCACCGTTACTGATAACCATTGTTTGTGCATTCAAAGCTAAAAATGAAACACAAAATAACGAGAGTAAAATTGTCTTTTTCATAAAATTGTATTTAAAATTGTTATTGAATTGAAAGTAATTGTTTGAATTTATTTCAAGGAATCATATTAATTGTAAAATTTGATATTTTAATTGTTCCGTTGTCGGCAAATATCGTCCATGGATTTTGATCCATTTTATAAATCCGATTAGTAAATGCAATATTATCATTGACATACAAAATACAAATTGACTTTTCAATAATTATCTTCACATTAAATATTTTGTCTTCAGGAACTATTAATGGAGTAAAATTCAATTCTTTACTGTAAGATCCAGTAACGAAGTTAGATTCTTTGTTCAAAAACAGAGCTGGAATTGAGTAATGATTTGTTGATGTTAAATCAAAAGCAACGGAATAAATCTCAGACATGCTGCCACCAGCTCCAAATGAAAATCCAAAATTATTGGATTGGCTTGCATCAATTTTTAATGAAATCTTTACAGGAGTTATGTTACGGTTAAACATGGCATAGCTTCTGCCCGATATTGAAGTAATGTTGTAATTTCCATCAGCACCTGTAGCGTTTCCGCTTGATTTTATTTTGTCATAATTGATTTGCTTGCTGAATTTCTTATCAACAGCATCAGGAATTGAAGGATACAAACGGCCATCGGGTTGTTGTACTAGCTTATGTGTTACTAAAGTGCCAGCCCAGTCTAGTTCATTATTACTGTTCACTTCCTGCCCGGTTGAGCACCAACCTGAAACATAACGGGTATTTCCGTTTGTTGCAGTTTTTGCTGCATAAAGAAATAAGCCGTCGAAGGTTTCGTGATGTCCGGTAGCATCTCCGCAAATTTTCCATGGTCCGTCCGGACTATCAGCTACACGATAAAAAGTCTTGCGGTGCACATCTCTGTTGATTCGTGAAAATACCAAATACCATTTGTTACCCATTTTGAAAATATCCGGGCATTCCAGAATTTGAGCATCCGAATTAAAATCAGTAAGCGGTGCAATCAATGTCCAGTTTAATAAATCAAGTGATGTATAACGGACAAAAACTCCTTTTCCATCTTTAATAGATGTAACCAACAAAACGTAACATGAACGGGTAGAGTCATAGTACACACATGGATCTCTGAAATTATTTTTATCATATCCATCAGGAGCCTGAAATGTTGCATTTGGAACTTTTGTAAATGTCCGCATATCTGTTGAAGTTGCCAACATTACTTTTTCAGCAGGATACAGACTTCCATTGTGTCCGGTGTAAAATCCATATAGTTTCCCACTTGCATCTTTTATAAAGCTTCCTGTTCCCAAAAGTGTTTCCTGTGAACCTGCAGTTCCGCATGGAATAGCTTCGGTAAAACTTAGAAAACTTCCATAATCCACTGTTTTAGTACAATAAATCGGATGGTCAGTTGGAGCTCCATTTCTCCAGTCCTGAAGAAAAAACATATAAAAAGTATTATCTGGCTCATTGTAATAGGGCATTGGATCGCCCACATAACCACTTTGTGGTTTGTAAAGCGTAGCATAGCCACCCGTTTCCTGAATCGTCCGAATTGTTGTTGTAGTGTCTATTTCGGATGTTACCGGAGGAACAGGAGGATTTACCCCAACGCAACTGGTACAGGATATAAACAGGAATGCCATGGAATTAAAAAAATATTTTCTTTTCATAATATGTTTTGATATTGTACGCGGTGTAACATTACACCGCGTACTTTTTGAAATTATTGTTTCGGATATGCTTTCAGATTATCCCAATAGATTACTTGGTCTGCAAAGTTCGGATCGATACTAGTATCAGCGTCATGTGCTGCCACCAGAATATTGTTGATAATAGCCGTTCGACTTGCCGGGATTACGAAAGTAAGTTCTTGCCATTCTCCCAGATGGTCGGCAGAATAAGAAGTCGCCACAAAGTCTTTATTCAATTCGCCATCAGTTTGTAATTCCAAATGCACAATTCCTGGAGAGTTTTTCAGCACCATCATGGTGAACTTATTATAAACTGCCGGATCAATATTGACTTTATTTGTATGCCACAAAGCACCTCCCGACCATGCTCTACCACCATCATCGGTTGCAGCTTTACGTCGCATAATTGAAACACAGGTCGGAGTTGAATTGATTCCATTTGTTTTCGGATTAATTGTACCGTTATTTATCGTGCTTGCAATTGGATCCCAAACCGGAGCTACATCTTCACCATTGTATATAACCAAAATAGGTTTTGGTTTTTCTCCTGCAATTACTGTAACAACATAGGTAAAAGTTGAACCTAAATAATTGAGCGTATATGTTAATGGACTGGTGAAATTAACGGCACTTCCTAAAGCCGGACTAATTGTTGCACCTCCCGTAAATTCAACAACGGGATACAATGCTGTCAGGTCAGTTCCGACAGGAAGATACAGGCTAATCTTTTTGTTGACATCGTCAATATCGCCCTGTACCGAACCAATTTTAAAGCTGGTAATTTTGGCTCTTGCTACATCTACAGAAACAGTATATTTCTGATAAAGATCTTTGTTCATTACCGTGTAAGTTACCGGGGTCAGATTACCTTTCGAGTCAGCAAAGTCAACAGCTGTACCACTGTTTGGTGTTACAATAGCTCCATCTGCCACAGTAATAACTGGTGAAAGAGCTTTCAGACTTGAACCTGACGGTAAGATAACTGATATAGAAGAATTCTCAGCATTAATTGTTCCTTGCACTCCATTTATACTGAAAGTATGAATGAATGTATCGCCTGTTGTATCTAATGTGCTCTTTATTTCGTTATCACATGATGAAAAAGCAATAACAAGGCAAAGTACGAACAGGATATTATATATTATTTTTTTCATATTTCAATTGTTTTTAAAATCCGTAATTTTGTTTATAAATTCCCTTACTGAAATTAATTTGCTGAATGGGGACAGGCACAAATTCATTTTTGTTTTTTGTGAATTGTGCTCCCTGAAAGAAAGTATGTTTTAATGATTCTTTCAGGTAATAGTTATTTATAACTGCATCGGTTACTCCCCAGCGTGTCAAATCAAAGAAACGGCTACCTTCCATTGCAAATTCCAATCTACGCTCCCACCGTAAAGCTTTTCTTGCAAAATCCTGATTCCATATACAGTTTACCCCATCTTGATAAAGTTGGACATCGAGATTCTTAGCAAAACCAATTAAACCTGTACTTGCCTTTGCACGATTACGTATCTGATTAATAAGTGGTAATGCATCATTATAACTTCCTGTTTCAATCAAAGCTTCAGCACGCATCAAAATCACATCTGCATAGCGAATTACGATTTGATTCTTAGAATTAGCATACCACGGACCTGTTTTTACGTAGTATATACTTGCCGGGTCAACATTTTCCTTTAACGAAGAGAAATACCCATACATTCCCGGATTACGAGACTGATTTTGAAGAAAGTTCACATTCGTATATTTATATGGTTTGCCCGGTATGGCCACAGTGTGAAATAAACGCGGATCAACCTTGTCAGTTGTTTCATTATAATCAGCATCGGTAAACGTATCAAACATTGGTAATCCGTTTTTTGTCTTGTAAGCATCTACCAGATTTTGACTCGGTTTGTTGAAATCTCCACCTGGTGTCGGAGTTGTGAGTGCATTTCCCATATTCAAACGTCCGAAAGTGGTTCCATCATCGTGTGAATATTGCACGGCAAACATTGACTCAGGACCATTTTCATAACTTCCCGGAAGAAAATTATTTGCAAAGTCGTTTTCCAGTCGATATTTTGAAGTCATCACATAAGCGGTCAAGTCAAGCACTTTTTTCATGTCATTCGGATCGATTGAAATAACGTTATGCATATCATCCTGACGATAAGCTTTATACAAATACACTTTAGCCAGATAAGCGGCTGCAGCATATTTATTGGCACGTCCAATTTCAGTTTGGCTTTCAGGCAAATTATCGTAAGCATATTGGAAATCATCGGCAATTTTTTGCCACAATTCATCGTTTGTCAAAGCTACATTCGAAACATTGGCTATGTCTTCCGGTGATTTGGTTTCGTCAATGTATGGAACCATTTTGAAGATGATCTTCTGAATAAAATGCATGTGACCACGAAGGAAACGCATTTCGGCAATGCGGACTTTTCTGTTTAACATCTCACTATCACTGACTTTATTTAGTAGTTGCAATGCAAAGTTAGCCCGCGAAATTGCTACATAATTATTGTACCAAAAACCATCGGTATACCATGTTTCATTGCCAATAGAAGGAGATGAAATCTCAAGAAAATGAAGAAAATCACCATCATTTTGATCGTTTCCTCCTTTGTAAGCATCATCCGAACGAACATTCCCATAATTCCATAAGCTCAATGGTCTGTTTATCTCATCGTTACCTATAGCTGCATAGGCCGATATCACTTCGTTTTCTATTTGTTTAACTCCCTTTAGATTATCTTCGGTTAAGTTTCCATATGATGGAATTACCAAAGCATCGTTACATGAATTCATTGCGAAAATTGCAATCAGAGTTAAAACTATTATTTTGATTTTTTTCATACTGTTTCTTTTTTTATAATTAAAAATTAAAACGCCACATTTAAACCTACGGTGAATGTAGTGGAAATAGGATAAGCTAAGTTTGGATTTTCAGGATCTAATCCTGTAAACTTGCTACTTTTTAATGTCATCAGGTTTTGTCCGCTTACGTACATACGCACTTTGTCTAATTTCAGTTTATTAATCAACTTCGATGACAATGAATAACCCAATTGCAGATTACGTAATTTTAAATATGCACCCGGTTCTACATAATATGATGAAAATCTTTTTTCGTTATTCAAATCGCTGAATGATAGTGCAGGAATAGTAGATGAAGTATTGATCGGTGTCCATGCATTCAAAAGACGCGTGCTTTTGTTTGAACCTAACTCATTAACTGCCCAGAAATCGGTAAATTGTTTTACTGTATTGTTTACCTCGTTTCCTGACAAGCCCTGGAAGAATGCTGTAAGATCAAAGCCTTTATAATCGAGTACAATATTAAATCCATACTGAAAATCGGGATTTGGACTTCCTAACCATGTTCTGTCTTTTTCATCAATAACGCCATCACCGCTAATGTCTTTGTAACGGATTCTACCCAATCCTTTTCCTGTTTGAGTTGCTGAGTTATCCACTTCACTTTGTGTTTGGAACAATCCTTGGGCTATGTAACCATAATAAGAACCAATTGGTTTTCCCAGAATATTGTCTGTTGTACCATTCCCACCATAATTATTGACTACACTTTCGGGCAGTTTTGTGATTTTATTTCTATAGCCCGAGATATTGGCAGTCAAATCATACTCCAGCCCGAAAGAAGTTTTTCCGCGATATCCAACCGTAAATTCCAATCCTTTATTTTCCATCGAAGCACCGTTAACCCAGTGATTTCCACCTTCGCCAATTGCAGCCAGATAAGGAGGGTTTACCAGAATATTATCTGTTTGCTTAAAGTACCATTCCACACTTCCATACAAACTCTGGTTAAACAATCCGAAATCAAGACCAACATTGGTTTGTGTAGTTGTTTCCCATTTTATTTTGTCGTTTGCACGTTGTGTAATCATATAACCAGAAGGCAATATGCCCGAACCTGCACCAGTTATATCATAAGCACTTCCTGTATTAATTCCGGCGCCGGTAGAACCAATATAATTGGCAATAATTATAGAACGATTAGCATAATTGTCTATTTCCTGATTACCTGTTTGACCCCAACCTACACGGAATTTCAAATCAGAAATAGTGCTTTTCAACTCGTTCATAAATTTTTCCTGGCTGATACGCCAACCGGCCGAAACTGCTGGAAAAGTTGCATAACGATTGTCAATACCGAATCGTGAAGAGCCATCGTTTCTGAGAGTTACAGAAGCCAGATATTTGTCGTCATAAGCATAATCAATTTTACCGAAAAGTGAACTTAATGAATAACCCGTTGCTCCACCGGTTGAATACATTTCACCAACACCTGCTGATGGCCACATATAATTTGGATCTTCAAGTTCGTAAGTTCTTCTTTCAGTTGAAAAGTTTATATCTTTCTGATTTATAAATTCGGTACCGGCAAGTAAATTGAATTGATTCTTGTCTATTTTAAAATCATAGGTTGCCGTGTTAGTCCACGACCATTTCATTGAATGACTTTGGATTATCTTGGATGAAGTGAGGTCTGAACCCAATCTTCCCGTAAAACTATAGGTCAATGCACGTTGATAATAATTTCCATAATCAACGCCAAAACTACTTTTTACATGGAGATTTTTAATTGGCTGAATATCAATGTATGCATTACCAAAAGTTCGCCAATAACTGTAAGGATTATCTTTGTTGGCATCCAAAATTCGGGCTGGATTATCCCTATCTCGCATACCGGAGGTAACACTACCCCAATCACCATTGTTTTTTTTAACAGGCATAATTGGAAGTGACAAAATTGCCAGTTGAAGAACGCCATCCGGAGCCTGTAGCTCACCGGTATTGTTTATTGTAAAGTTTTCACCAACTGTAATCAAATCACCAAGTAACTTGTATGAATTATTCATACGAGCTGAAAAACGGTTGAAGTAGGTGTCTTTAATTGTTCCCTGATTGTTATAATAACCAAGCGAAAGAAAGCTGGTGGATTTGTCAGTACCGCTGCTTACTGATAGATTATAGGACTGAGCAATTCCTGGTCGGGTTAGTTCTCCAAACCAGTCAGTATTGGCCGACAACATGGTATTGGTTCCGTCTCTGGCATCGATATATTTTGGGACCTTAATACCATTTAGTACCGGGTTACCGTTTGTATCGTAGCTATAATCATACATGTACCCAATCTGATTTGTATTCGGATCTACCCCACTGTTCATCATGGCCTTCCACTGAACCTGACCAAATTGTTTTGTATTGAGCATATCAATAACTTTTCCATAGTGCGATGTGCTCAAATATGTGTCGAAATTTACTTTCGCCTTTCCGGATTTTCCTTTTTTAGTAGTAATGATAATAACGCCATTGCCGGCACGCGAACCATAAATACTTGCTGCTGAGGCATCTCTTAGTATCTGAATGCTTTCAATATCCGACGAATTTAATTCGTGCATTCCGCTTTTGGTTGGTACTCCATCAATAACGTAAAGCGGATCATTGTTGTTAAGCGTGCCAATACCGCGAATTCGAACGGTAGTTCCAGAACCGCTTGGCGAACCATCTGAAGTAATATCCACTCCAGCTGCACGTCCTTGTAAGGCCTGCATTGGATTGTTTGCAGAAGTTTTTTTGATTTCATTTACATCAACAACCGTTACAGCACCTGTCAAATCGGCTTTCTTTTGAGTTGAGTAACCTGTTACCACAATTTCTTCCATTAACCGAGTATCTGGTGATAAAACCACATTAAGCACCTCTGATTTTCCGGGTTTAAATTCTTCTTTTTTCATTCCAATCATCGAAAACACCAAAATGGCATCATTATTCGTGACTGAAATGGAGTATTTTCCATTTATATCTGTAACTGTACCTGTTGAGGTACCTTTGACCATAATGGTCACCCCAATTAAGGTTTCTCCGTTTTCTGAGGTAGTCACTACTCCGTTTATCGTTTTTGTCTGCGCTATTATGGCAAAACTAAAACCGCAAAAAAGTGCCAACAGTTTCATTTTTCTTAGAATGTTGCTTTGAAATTTGCTTTTCTCATTCATGATTTTTTTAGATTTAATAATTATCAATTTAACTTAAGATTATTTGCGCAGCTAATGCACACACTTGGTTGAGAAATTTGGTGTTTAATTCATGTCATTATAAATGAAATAAAAAATAGGAAGTAATTCTTCATGATAATTTAATTTTATTGGTTATTATTTGAATTGATTTTTTTATTGGTCCATTCTATCAGTTTATTTACTTTGTATTATGCTGATACGAGATATTTCACTCATTGAATTTATTGAAATATCACGTTGCAAAAATAGAAGCTATAATTACCAAAACCTGTCAAAATTGTTTCAACATCATGTATTTTTGATACAAAAATCATTTTTATGTGAATTTAATGAGTGATTATACTCTCTTAAAACAAAAGAAACAGGGAGCTAACCGTGCATGGACAACTCCCTGTTTCTTTATATGAGGATAATAATGAATGATTTACAATATCAAATACCAATATTGAGATTTGATAAATTATCATTCTGATTTAAACGTCTTAATTTTGAATCTATAGAATTTGAATGTGATTTTCTTAATTGTTTCCTGAAAATTCAACAACCAATTTTTTGTGGTCATTTAAGTGAACAGGAATCACTTATCATCCCCTTCACTTTTGCTCCATGATTTGATCGCATCCGGTTTGCAAACAAATTATTTATAATCTTAGAGTAAATAAATTATAACTAATAAATAATCAATTACTATAT
>Ga0302207_1000321_pt1 | contig 19746 bp, 19 predicted proteins | sample II_Fen_E2_2_FD_198792 | JGI IMG/M metagenome (GOLD analysis project Ga0302207, IMG submission 198792) | Peat permafrost microbial communities from Stordalen Mire near Abisko, Sweden - II_Fen_E2_2 | ecosystem: Environmental > Terrestrial > Soil > Wetlands > Permafrost | place: Sweden: Abisko...
TGGTCAATAATTTTAAAAGTGAATTCCCGGATGCAATCGAATATCTGACAAAGTGGGTCTACGAAGGAAAATTGAAATTTACTGAAACAACATTTCAGGGATTTGCACAATTGCCTGCAGCCTTCATCGGCTTATTCAATGGCGAAAATACAGGAAAGATGATCGTGAAAATATAAATCATGCTCCATAATTATATGAGCAACAATAAACTTAGAATCCCGTATCTGTCATTAACAAATACGGGATTCTAAATTTATTTTAGGTACTGTTTATTCAATAATTATTTTAGAGATCTAATTATTTAACCTGTTTATTCTCCATTTTTTTAATGCTGTATATGAACATGATATCATTGAAGTCATTGTATTTATTCTCCGACTGATCCAGCACTTCAAATGTATACTTTCCGGCATATTCCTGTCTGATCTGTTCAATCATTTTGGAGCCGGCGATGATATAACCTTTCGAAGGCTGTTCCTTTTCAAAGTTTTTGAAGTGGTTTCCGGTATAAAAGTTTAATCCGTACAGGTTGGGAAATCTGGACAGATCATTGATTACATAGGTATGATCTTTCAGGTCATATTTAGCCATAATTTTTTCGGCAAAGGGACGTGATGAATACGAATCTTTGAATGAAGGAAACACAGATGCTTCCAGAAATACCTGAAAGAATATAAATAAGATGAGTATACCAAAGAGTGTAGTAGCGGTTGTTTTTCTTTTCAAAAGATTCAGACAGGCTATAAATACTCCGAGCAGTAAAAACCACATGATGACTGTGAGGACAGTCGGATTGGTAAATGCTGTAGAAATCACTTTGAAGTCGTGAATTGTTCTCAGATCATGAATATAACTCGCTGACAGATCGGATAGATTTACAAACCGGAATATGAATTGTAATAAGAGCACAATACCCGATAATGTCAGAACGATATAGCCTGTGATTTTTATTAATTTAGGTTTTATACTCAACGCCCATTCATACAACAAAGTGAGCAGATAGGCTGCAAAGGGATAGGCCGGCATAATATATACACTTCTTTTGGAGGTCGGAATAGCATAAAATGCCAGTATGACCACAACGCTGATCACACTGAACAACGTGAATTTATCCATTGAAGCTACCTTTTGCCAATACGTATGTTTTAACGGTCTGAAGTTCATAACTATCCGATTGTACGAAACGGCAAATGCACTGAATATAAGTAGAAATGACCAGGGTAAAAAGCCTGTAATAATTGCCGGGAAATAATACCACCAGGGTCCTTCGTGTCCCAATTCGTATGTGATCCCCAGTGATTTTTTGTCACCGCCCAGAAAACGACCGAAGTTTTCGGCATAGACAATATTCAGAAAATGGGAACCGCCCTGTTGATAAGCCAGCACGTACCAGACAGAAAGTATCAAAAGCGCCGGCAATGCAACAAACAGATTCTTATAGATGATTTTCCACAGGGAGTAACGTTGCAGAGTAAGCAAATAAATCCCAAATACCAGGCAGGGCAGGATAATGCCTACCGGTCCTTTTACCAGTGCTGCTCCTCCCAGAAAGAGCGGAATCCATAACGGATATCCCTTCAATCCTTTCTCTTCCCACCTGAACATACTAAACAATCCACCGATCATAAAAAAGGCAAGGGTCATATCAACCCGTGCTTCTATTCCTGAGCGGTGCATTTCAAAGCTGGTCAATACGATCAGGGCGGCCAGTAGAGCCTGCCGGTTGGATTTTCGTTTATAAAGAAGTACAAAAAACATCATGGTTATTCCGATCAATCCCAGTGCAGAAGGAAGGCGGGCTGTCGTTTCGGTGACATGACCGGCCGGCAGGGAGAAGGCTGCAATAAACCAATGCATAAAAGGAGGCTTATAGGCCACTTCGTCGGCATAATCAGCCGGCAGTACCCAATTGCCCGTATTCAGGATATACGAAGCTACAGTGGCTTCACGCGGTTCCCCTTTGGTGTAGAATTCCCCCATGGTGATCCAGGGTAGGGTTAGTGATATACTGACAAACAGGACAACCAGATAAGGATGGCGAAGAAAGATGGCTTTGAGAGTGTCGATAAGTTTATTCATCATTTTTACAGATTTTGAACAAAGATAATATTATTAATTTAATGAAAATATCATTTGAAGAAAGTTGAGAAAAAGAGACTGTTATTTCAAAGACAGGAAATTATAGAGTTCTTAGAAAGTTTTAATTAATTTATTTAACAATATCAATTTATTTAATTATTACACTTAATTTATTATTGAATATTAGCTTATATTTGACAAATTAATCTATCTTTGTTCCAACGTTATATAATTTTTATCTAATACAAAATTTAAAATATCTTTATGAAAAAATCATTGTTCATTCTCGTTTCAGTTCTCATGTTATCATTTCTGGCTTGTTCTAAAACAGATGATGTAAAGCAGTCATGGGTTTTTACTTTTACTACAGTTCAATCAGTTAATCCCGCTATGACAGGTTATCCTATCACAACTACTATGACCATGGATCAAAGTAATTTGACGCCGGCTGAAGCTGATGCCGTCATAAAGGGAATGAGTCTGACAACAAGTATTTCCAGTAATGGACATACATTTACTTCAACTATTATAGGTACAAAAGCAGTAAAGAAATAAATTTTCATACATGAATTAATAGCCCATTGTAAGTTCGTCTTGCAGCGGGTTTTTCGTTTTCCTATTCTGTAATGTCCATATATCTTCATAACGAATAAAGCAACTGCTGAATAATGTATCCTTAAAATTGGCCATGAGATGTTTCAGCAATTAAATATTTAAATTCATAAAATCTGTATTTTATTTTTTTTTTGAAACACCGGTCTAAAAAGATTAACTGCTTAGTTTATTCATGCAGGCATAAAAGGCACCCCGCTTTTTTGTACCTTTGCACCCGAATCATTTATTGAAAGGAAGTACATGGAATCAAAAGACCTGCCTATTGCGTTGAGCACTGAAAAAGCAGGAAAAAATCTCATTTGATAAAAATTGAGAAAAAGAGCCTGTTATTTCAAAGATAGGGAATCGTGTGGTGAATAGAATACTCCAATTTGTTTGTTTGACAATGTAAATTTGTTTGTTCATTACGCTTAATTAATTGTTGAATATTGGCTTAAATTTAATAAATTAATCTATCTTTGTGCCTGCATAATAAAATCTTTAATAAAAAAAGTAAAACGTTTTTATGAAAAAATCATTGTTTATTCTCGTTTCAGTTCTCATGTTATCATTTCTGGCTTGTTCTAAAACAGATGATGTAAAGCAGTCATGGGTTTTTACTTTTACTACAGTTCAATCAGTTAATCCCGCTATGACAGGCTATCCTTTCACTACAACAATGTTCATGGATTTAAGTGATTTAACACCGTCTGAAGCTGATGCCGTCATAAAAAGAATTAGTCTCACTACAAGTGTATCTGATAATGGACATACATTTACTTCAACTATTATAGGTACAAAAGCAGTCAAGAAATAAATTTTCATACAAGAATTAATAGCCCGTTGTAAGTATGACTTGCAACGGGTTTTTCGTTTTCCTATTCTGCAATGTCCATATATCTTCATAACGAATAAAGCAACTGCTGAATAATGTATCCTTAAAATTGGCCATGAGATGTTTCAGCAATTAAATATTTAAATTCATAAAATCTGTATTTTATTTTTTTTTGAAACACCGGTCTAAAAAGATTAACTGCTTAGTTTATTCATGCAGGCATAAAAGGCACCCCGCTTTTTTGTACCTTTGTACACGAATCATTTATTGAAAGGAAGTACATGGAATCAAAAGACCTGCCTATTGCGTTAGGGACAGAAAAAGTAGGAAAATTACTCATACAATATGCCATTCCGGCGATTATTGCCATGACGGCATCGTCGTTGTACAACATTACCGATAGCATCTTTATCGGCCATGGGGTAGGAGCACTGGCTATTTCGGGTCTGGCACTCTCGTTTCCGTTGATGAACCTGGCAGCTGCTTTCGGTTCGTTGGTCGGGGTGGGGGCTTCTACGCTGATGTCCATGCGCCTTGGACAGAAGGATTATGATACTGCCAACAAGATCCTGGGAAATGTGTTTATCCTGAACATTATTCTTGGGCTGGCCTATACGGTGGTGATGCTGTGCTTTCTTGATCCGATACTCTACTTTTTCGGGGCAAGTGCTGCCACCCTTCCGTATGCCCACCAGTACATGGAGGTGATATTACTCGGGAATGTCGTTACGCATATGTATTTCGGACTGAATGCCATGTTGCGTTCGACAGGGCGTCCCGAAAAAGCCATGTATGCCACTCTTTTCTCGGTGCTGATCAATGTGCTGTTAAATCCACTCTTTATTTTTGTCTTTAAATGGGGTATCCAGGGAAGTGCTTTTGCCACGGTGATCTCTCAGACCGTTATGCTGGTATGGCAAATCAGGATCTTCAGCAACAAGAAACATTTTATTCACCTGAAAAAAGGAGCATTTAAACTACAACGCAAAATAGTAAACGACTCACTTGCAATCGGCCTTTCCCCCTTTTTAATGAATGCCGCCTCGTGCCTGATCGTCGTGATCATCAACCAGGGACTTATTCGTCACGGGGGAGACCTGGCAGTGGGTGCCTACGGTATTGTGAACAGGGTGATCTTTCTGTTTGCCATGATCGTGATGGGATTTAATCAGGGAATGCAGCCCATTGCCGGTTATAATTACGGGGCAGGGCAATATGACCGGGTAACCGCAGTATTGAAAACCACCATTTACATGGGTACTGCTGTTATGACCCTGGGTTTCATTATTGGAGAACTCTTTCCGCATGCCGTAGCATCGATTTTTACCACCGATATAACCCTGATTAACATGGCTGCCGAAGGATTACGCATTGTGACGATTTTTTTTCCCATAGTGGGCTTCCAAATGGTTACAACCAACTTCTTTCAGAGCATTGGTATGGCTGGAAAAGCAATCTTCCTGTCATTAACCCGGCAGTTGTTATTCTTACTGCCCTGTCTGCTGATTCTTCCACAACTGTTCGGGGTAAAAGGAGTCTGGTACAGCATGCCAACTGCCGATCTGGCGGCAAGTGTGGTGTCGGCATTTATGCTCTTTTCGCAGTACAGGAAATTTAAGGTCAGAGAGGCCGGAAAGGTTGTTTGAAGAGTTTGAAGAGTTTGAAGAGTTTGAAGAGTTTGAAGAGTTTGAAGAGTTCCACGTTCCACGTTCCGCGTTTCGCATTACACGTTCCACGTTTTGATGAATTGATTCTATAAAAACACGTAACTTCATTCAAATTGTTTGATTTAATATTTTGTCTGTTATCTTTGTTCATTAATTCTTATCTTTAATCTTTAATCTTTTGTCTTGGCTCTTGGCTCTTGGTTCTTTTATCTTTAATCTTTTGTCTTGACTGTAATGTCTATTAAATATTCTAACACATGAATGAAAAGTTAATTATAAATATCGGTCGCCAATTGGGTAGTGGTGGCCGGCAAATTGGAGAGATGCTTGCTAAGCAGTTTGGTATCTCTTTTTACGATAAGGAACTTATCCAGATTGCTTCAAAAGAAAGTGGGCTGGGGAAGGAATTCTTTGAACAGGCTGATGAAAAGAAAAGTCACAGTATCATTGGCGGCTTATTGGGATTGCGGACGAACATCAACAATGAAGTGTATGGCAATAACTACCTCTCGAACGAGACTTTCTTTAAGATACAGAGTGATGTGATCCGTAAACTGGCGGACGAAAAGTCATGCTTATTCGTAGGACGTTGTGCCGACTATATCTTGCGCGACCATCCCTTGTGCTTCAATCTGTTTATCACGGCCGATACCGATGACCGTATCAGGCGGGTGGCTCATGATCAATCACTGACTTTAGAGAAGGCACAGGAGAAGATTGAAAAGATGGATAAGAAACGGGCAGAATATTATAACTATTTCAGTAATAAAGTATGGGGAGCCGCTGAATCGTATCATCTTTGCATCAATTCATCGGTGCTGGGCATTGATGAAACGGTGGCATTTATAAGCCGGTTTATCGAACAGAAACGGATCATTAAATAAGTTGTTGTAGAAAGAATTCAAAAGACAAAACCCGCTGCAAATCATGCTTACAGCGGGTTTTTCTTATTTCCCCGCCATTTATCCCGATTTATCGGGAGGGGTTAGGGGTTATAATATCCGGTTCCCCTATTGGCTTATTTTTCTTGCAATAAAAGGTGATTTTTTGTAATAGGTTCTGTCTGTTAGTTGTCCAGTCATGAAAGTGGCTATGCTGTTGGCACTTATTCTGTTTCCATGACAATCTTCCAGGCTGACTGTTAACTCATCATCGGAATCAGTAAACTCAATAAACGGAACCCTGACTAATGTCCAGTCAACATCACTTGTTGTCAACAAGGAATAAGATTTCTGTCTGTCAGCATGAATCAATGGAAAGTTAGTTTTCATCCATTCGGTTGCCATGCTTGTTTCAGTACCCTTTTTATCAAAGGGAGTATCGACATTCATCCCGGCAAGCAATACAAAACGTTGAATCCCGAAGAAAGCCATAAACCTCAGGATATTTACAGTCGACTGACCTGATACCAGCGGTTCATTGTTGCGTTGCCCTACAGTGCTGATGATGGCACTGCACCCTTCGAGCAATAAACGGATTGCTTCAGGATCAATGGCATCACCTTTAATAATTTCGATGGACTGATGTTGAATTGTGAAGTCTTCAGGATGCCGAAGGAGTAGTTTTAATGAATATCCCTGAAGTAATAATTGGGTAACAAGATATTTTCCTGTTCTGCCACCACCACCCAATACGGCAATTTTTGTATGTTGTTTCATTTTTTTTCTTTATAAAATATGAGTATGTCATTCCATTTCGTTTTTATCCGATCAGATAAAACGAAAACAACAAAAGAAGTATCTCTTTTGTCTATGCAGTAATCAATATTTTATAAAGATATTTTAATGATACAAAAGTACAAAAAAAATCGAAAAACCAAACTTTTCAGATTATTTTGTAAGTTACTGCTTATTAGTTTAATTTAAAAACCCGCTGCAAGTCATACTTACAGCGGGTTTTTTTATCCCCCTTCAGGGGTTAGGGGTCATCTTACATTCCAAAGCTCATTAATGAGATTTGATTATAAATGGTACTGAACAATCCAACCAGTAGAATACCGAGTGTGCAAAGTACAAAACTTATTTTTACAGGAAAATCGCTTTTTACTGTTTCTATCGGATTCTCGCTTTTGTTTAGGAACATGGCTTTGATCACCAACAGGTAGTAATACAACGATATGATCGTGTTCAGCAGTGCAATAAATACAAGGACATAAAATCCTTGTTGGGCTGCTGCCGAGAATACAAAGAACTTACTGAAAAATCCTGCAAAGGGAGGAATACCTGCCAGAGAGAACAAAGCAATCATCATTACGAAACTCAACCGTGGGTTGGTTTGATACAGACCGTTATAGTCGCTCATCAATACTTTCTTGGTTTGTGTTTCAATGACCGAAATTACACCGAATGCAGCCAGGTTGGAGAACATATACACCAGAACGTAATATACCAGGGATGTCATCCCAATTGATGTTCCGCTGATAATCGCGAGTAAAATATAACCTGCCTGTGATATGGACGAGAATGCCATGAAGCGTTTCAGGTTTTGTTGACGAATCGCAAATACATTGGCTACCGTGATACTTGCTACAGCCAGACCGTAAAGTACCGGTTGCCATTGGGTGATCATGTTTCCAAACACTTTCACCAGTAAGGTGAATAATACAAATACGGCAGCTCCTTTAGAGATCACAGAAAGGTATGAAGTGACATTTGTCTGAGCACCTTCGTATACATCCGGAGTCCAGAGGTGGAAAGGTACGAGTGATATTTTGAAGAACAACCCTACCGAGAAGAACACAAATGCCATAACCTGAAGTGGAGTGCCGGTGATAAGCGTTGCCAGGTCACTGAAGTAAAGTGTTCCCGTGGATCCGTAAATCAGTGACATTCCGAAGAGTGAAATGCTGGAGGCAAAAACTGCTGACAATATGTATTTGGCACCTGCTTCAGCCGATTTATGATTGTATTTATCAAAAGCCACCAGGGTAGCCATAGGGATAGAAGCTGTTTCGAGTCCGATAAAGAACATCAGGAAGTTACCCGACGAAATCATAAAGTACATTCCCAGCAAGGTGGATAAAGTCAGAAAGTAGAATTCACCCCGTTTAACACGGTTGGCTTCTTCATTCAGAAATTTATGAGCCTGAAGGAAAACGATCAGTGTTCCAACGTTCAGGATTGTTTTCACATACGTCTGCATCGGTACATACTGGTACATGCCTCCTGCAATATGGAACGCATCACGTGGAATACAATTTAGCAATGTATGTGCTGCAAAAAGTACCAGTGCCACCGGTTGAAAATATTTTAATCCCTTTTCGCCTGCAAATATATCGTAAACCAAAAGGATAACCATCACCGCCAGCAGTGAAAATTCTTCGCTCATTTGTAAAAAACTACTGTAATCCATATAATATCGAATTGTTGAATCCCTTTATATCCGGGAGTTTATTTTTATAACTGTGAAAAGGCTTAATTACTTACCTCTTACCTCTTACTTCTTACTTCTTACTTCTTAATTCTTAATTCTTAATTAACCAATTAACCAATTAACCAATCAACCAATCAACCAATCAACCAACCAATCAACCAATTAACTATTTAACCAACTGACCGATTACCGGAAGAACACTCTGGTGAATCATATCTGAAATCCAGAATGGTGCTGAACCAAGTGCAAACATAAAGATCAACAGGGTAACTACTGAGATTCGTTCAAACCAGGTGGCATCTTTCAAGTGTTCGAAGTGCTCATTATTGATTTTTCCCAATAAGAATTTACCGACCATACGTAAAATATATACGGCTGTAATAACAATTGAACTACAAGCCAGAACGGTCAATACACGGTGGAACATATCAGTGTGCTGGAATGCTCCAACGAAGATTGTCATTTCAGCAACGAACCCGCTTAAACCAGGTAACCCTAATGAACCTAACCCTGCAATAACAAAACATACCCCCAGGAAAGGAATCACTTTCATTAAACCACTCATTTCGGTAATTAACCTGGTATGTGTCCTTCCGTAAATCATACCGATCAACGCAAAGAACAGGGCTGTTGTTAAACCGTGTGAAAGCATTTGTAATACAGCACCGGTAGCAGCTGTTTCGTTCATCATTAAAATAGCGAAAAGCACCAGTCCACAGTGACTCACCGAAGAATAGGCGTTGATATATTTCAGGTCGGTTTGGTGAATGGCAGCAAAAGCACCGTAAACTACACTGATACCTGTTAAAATTAAGAAGATCCATGCCATTTCGTGTGCAGCCTGTGGCATTAAGTACATGGCTACACGGAAACAACCGTAACCTCCAAGTTTCATAAGTACGCCGGCATGTAACATTGATACGGCAGTAGGAGCGGAGGCATGACCATCAGGCGACCATGTATGAAAAGGAAACATTGCACCCAACACACCAAAACCTGTAAAGGTAAGTGGAAAGAAATAATACTGCATTTCAACAGGGATATGCATTTTTGCAATTTCCAGTATATTCATGCTCGTAGCACCCGAAGTATAATAAATTCCTAAGATTCCCACCAGTAATAAGGCCGAACCGCCCATCAACATCAATGTCAACTTCATGGCAGCATATTCCTTCTTTCCTGTTCCCCAGATACCAATCAACAGGTACATTGGAATCAAAGCGATTTCGTAATACATGAACATGGTAAATAAATCGGTTGAAATAAAGAATCCGTAAACTCCAATCGATAACAGACTGTACCATAAGAAGAATTCTTTAGGAAGCGGGTCAATTTTCCACGAAGCAAACACTCCAGTGAATACGATGATCGATGTCAGGATAAGCATAGCAACCGAAATGCCATCCACACCCACTGAATAATGGATATTGAAGGCGGAATACCAAACGGTGTCGGCTGTAAAAAGCATGGTGGCAGTATCTCCTGCTGCACGGGCTGTGAAGTAGAGGTAAGTCAATACACCCGATAAAGTCATCAATAGAATGGCTCCGGTAGTCATGACGGCTAATAGTTGCTTGCGGTTGTTCGAAAGGAACAGACCCATCATCATTAAAGCCGGAATAAGTACGAATAAGGATAAAAAGTTCATATCTTGTAAAATTACCCCCAACCCCTAAAGGGGAGTGAGATGTTAGTATTGTTTTGATACCTGATTTAAATTCCCCTTTAGGGGTTCGGGGTCTTAAATAAATAAAACCAATAACGTAATGATCAGTGTTCCCAGTAAAAATACATAAGCATATTGCTGTACTTGTCCCGACTGGAATCCTTTAATTTTATATGAAACCCATTGAGTAGTAGCTGCCATTCCATTCATGGAGGCGTCAATCACATGACGGTCGAACCAGGCAAGGGGTCTGGATATACTGTTAAACACAATTTTCTTAGTAATGAACAGGTATACTTCATCAATATAAAAGCGGTGGCTCGCGGCTGTATGCAGTCCCGAAAAGGTAGTAGCCAGTTTCTTTGGTACGTTACTTTCTTTGCGATACATGATCATGGCCAGGGCAATTGAAATTACTGCAATAATCACAGAGATCGAAGCAACGGTGAAATCCAAATGTATATCATAATTGGCACGATCGCTTGTTACAAAATGACCGAATGGAATAAATCCTGCAAATACGGTTACTGTTGCCAGGAAAACCAGTGGAAATGCCATTGTAAAAGGCGATTCGTGAGGCGTATGTTCGTGCTTGTGTTCTTTTCCCCAGAAAATGTTGAAATACAGGCGGAACATATAAAAAGCAGTCAATCCTGCAATGAAAGTCATGGTAGCTCCCATAAACGGACTGTATTCGTAACAGGCAGAGAGAATTTCATCTTTACTGAAGAATCCCGAGAAAGGAGGAATTCCTGCAATAGCCAGACATGCAATCAGGAATGTAATGTTGGTGATTGGCATATATTTCCGTAGACCGCCCATATGGTTCATTTCATTGCTGTGAACAGCATGAATGACCGAACCTGCACCCAGGAACAACAATGCTTTGAACATGGCATGTGTGAACAGGTGGAACATGGAAGCCATGTAACCAAGACCTTCATGACCACCATTGCCCGAAACACCCAGTCCTACCATCATAAAACCAATCTGTGATATGGTCGAGAAGGCAAGCACGCGTTTGATATCGGTCTGTACGCAAGCGATTACAGCTGCAAACAAAGACGTAAAGGCTCCTACATAAGCAATGCCGTGTAATACTTCCGGAGTATAAACAATATATATCGGGAATAACCTGGCAACCAGGAATACCCCTGCAACAACCATCGTAGCTGCATGTATCAGTGCCGAAACGGGAGTAGGACCTTCCATAGCATCCGGCAACCATATTTGTAACGGGAACATAGCCGATTTACCGGCACCACCGATAAAGATACCGGCCATTGCCCAGCTTAATACCGAGAAACCCATAAATGTAGCACCTGCAGCTCCTGCAAATACTTTGGGATCACCGGAAGTCAATATTCCAAAATCGAATGTCTTTGTATAGAATGAAAGGATCAGAATACCAATAAGGAAAAATAAATCAGCAAAACGTGTTACAATAAATGCTTTTTTTGCCGCTGCAACAGCCGAAGGCTTTGTATAATAGAATCCGATTAATAAGTAGGATGATACACCCACTAATTCCCAGAAAATATACATTTGAAAGATATTGGTTGCTATAACCAGTCCCAACATGGAGAATGTAAAAAGCGACAGGAAAGCATAATAGCGTTCAAATCCCTTTTCGTTGGCCATGTACCCAAGGCTGTAAATGTTGACCATGAACGATACAGTGGTGATCACTACCAACATCATTACCGAAATCGGATCCAACAGAATACCTAAATTAATATGCAGGAATTCGGTAAAACGAAGCCATTCAATGTTGTAAGGAATAAGCTTTTCATAAACTCCGGCAACCTGGTGCATGGAGAAGTATTCCCATGCTGTGTAATACGAGAGTGCTGTAATGATTCCTAAAACAACGGTTCCTATCGTACCGGCAACTTTGGGGCTCCATTTTGAATCTACAAGTCCCAAAATGATGAAACTTAGAAGCGGAAGGAGTAAAATTAATAAGGTATACTGCATATTAATTGTAAATTGAGAATTGAAAATTGTAAATGATTAAATGTCTTAGTTTTTCATTTGGTCCAGGTTGGTCACTTCAACACTACTCAAATTCCGGTAGATATTGATGATAATAGCAATGGCCACGGCTGTCTCGCAAGCTGCAATAGCAATCGCGAAAAGTGCAAAGTAAAAACCTTCCAAATGACCCGGGAACAAATAACGGTTAAAAACCACAAAGTTGATATCGGCAGCATTCAGCATCAGTTCAATGGAGATTAAGATCATCAGTAAACTCTTGCGTGACAGGAATCCGTAAATCCCCGCAAAGAACATAACTAAACTTAATCCTAAATAAGCTTCTATTGGTATTGGACCGGATAGAAAATTTGTTAATAAATCACCCATGAATTTTATGTTTGATGTTTGTTGTTTAATGTTTGATGTTGTTAGAAGTTAGAAGTTAGAAGTTTGATGTTTGTAGTTTGATGTTTGTAGTTGGTTCTTTTAAGTTTCAGGTAACTTGATAATCTCAAACCCTTCAAACCCTTCAAACTTTCAAACCCTTCAAACCCTTCAAACTTTCAAACCGCAAACCCTTCAAACTTTCTTATCTTTTTCTTGCAATCATAATAGCACCCACGATACATGCCAGCAATAAAACACTGATGGTTTCGAAAGGCAATAAATACTGATATTTATCGGTACCCATCATGGTATGTCCGATTTGTTGAGGGGTCAGTTCTCCAATGGCAACATAGTTATAAATTTTATTGACATTGTAATAAATGACATGTGCACAAAATGCCAGTCCTGCCACGGCTGTAATACCGGCTACAATTCTTCTGACCGGTAATTCGGATTTTACATTTTCACCCGGTCTGTTGGTAAGCAAAATTGCGAAAATAAATAATACCATCACACCACCGGCATAAACGGCAACCTGTACGGCAAATAAGTAATTATATCCCAACAGCAGGTATAGGCCGGCAGTAGATAATAATACAAATAATAAATAAGTTGCTGAGCGAATGATTTGTTTCGAAGTAACTGCCAGGATTGAGAAAATTGCAATTACTGCTGCTAAAATGTAAAATATAATTTGTTCTGCCATAATCGATTGATTATCCTATATTGTTTCTGTTAGTATTAATTCTCAGTTGTTTCAGCTTCTGCTGCTGGTGCTTTTGGTTCTACTGCTCCGGTTTTCGATTCCTTAACCGCTGCCAGTACAGCTGCGATCGGTGTTTCTGCTTTCACTTCCGGTGTTGCAACAGGTGCTTTTACTTCTACAGCAGGTGTTTCAGCTTTTGCAGGAGTAACAGGAACTACCGGTTTTACTTCTTTTTTCTTTTCACGAAGTTTGGATCCTTCATGATTTAGCTGTTGAACAAGTTTACTACGAGTAAATACAGCATTTTCATAAGAGTTATTAAACTTAATGGCACCCGAAGGACAAGTCAGAACGCAAAGGTTGCAGAAAGTACACATGCCTAAATCCCAGATGTAGGTGTCAAGAATCTTTTTCTTTTTGCCATCTTCTGTCTCAATCATTTTACTGTTTACTGTGATTGTTCCGTTTGGACAGTTCATCTCACAGATACCGCAGGCAGTACAGGCATGTTCGTTGTTTTCATCATGCGGCATGGTCAACTCACAACGGAAACGGTCTGAAATAACCAGGGTGTCCCTGTTCTCAGGATATTGTTGCGTCACCTTTTTTGTCCACAACTCTTTCCAGGTTACAGCCATACCTCCAAGTAACGACCCTATGCCGATAAATAACCCTGAAAAATATTTTGATATTGAACTCATCTTTTTTATTTACTATTTAGTAATTTACTATTTACTATTGTTTAACACGGAACATTGAACGCTTAGCGTGTTAGAACAGTCCCGGAAATAAATCCGTCAATGTCAATCCAGTCAGAACAATGATCACCATGACAACAATATTTACAAGATTGATAGGCAACAGGTATTTCCATTCCAGGTTCAGTAACTGGTCGATACGTAAACGAGGGAATGACCAGCGAACCCATAAACTCAGGAATATCAGTACGGCTGTTTTTCCGAAGAACCAGATGTACGTAGGGATATAAGTCATGATTTGATTGAAGCCATCCCAACCATGAACCTGTATAGGTAAATATCCTCCTAAAAATACGGTGGTGGCGATCGAGGCAATGATAAACATATTCAGGTATTCGGCCAGGTAATAGAACCCGAACTGAAGTCCCGAATATTCTGTGTGATATCCTGCTGTTAATTCCGATTCTGCTTCCGGTAAGTCAAATGGACCACGGTTTGTTTCGGCATGTCCTGAAATCAGGTACAGGACAAAGGCAACCATGGAAGAAATATGTCCGTTAAATAAATTCCAGCAATAGCGTTGTCCTTCGATCATCGACGAGAACTGCATAGTTCCTGCCAATACCACGATAGTCATTAATGCAAATCCTGCGGATAGTTCATAACTTACAAACTGAGCACCGCTTCGCATGGCACCAATCATTGAATACTTGTTGTTACTCGACCATCCTGCCAGCAAAATACCGATAATTCCTAATGATGAAACTGCAGAAACATACAACACCCCGATGTTAAAATCGATTGCATGAAGTCCCTGTCCGAAAGGAATAGCACCAAAGGTAAGCATGGAGGCTATAATCATAAAGAACGGTGCTGCAAAGAATAAAAACCTGTCAACACGATTGATCTTGACGATTTCTTTCAGCAAAATCTTGATCATGTCGGCAACACTCTGGAGGATCCCGTATTTCCCAACACGGTTGGGACCGAAACGAGCCTGGAAGAATGCTGTTATCTTGCGTTCTGCATAAATAAGGATCAAAGCTATTACCGCGTAAGCAACTAACAGGGCTACACCGACCAAGACACATTCAATCAGGATGACCCAAACCGAGGGCATGCTGCTTCGCAGTGTTGTGTCTAACCAGGTTGTTACGTTTGAAATTTCTAATGGTTGTTGCATATATAAATTGTACGATTGTTAATTGGTTGATTAGTTAATTGGTTAATTGGTTAATTGGTTGATTGGTTGATTAGTTGATTGGTTGATAGGTTAATTGATTAGTTAATTGTTAGATTTCTAACTGCCTATTACCTACTACTTTTTCCCGACTACCTACTTCTTACTCCCAACTCCCGACTACCTACTACTTACTCCCTATTCCCTATTATAAACTATAAACTAAAACTTGAGCTATTGCAGGTACAAATTACCTACTTCTTATTTCCTACTATTTACGACTACTAACTTCCTTCTTCTAACTAATTAACCAATTAACCAATCAACCAGTTAACCAATTAACTACCTGTCGATATCCGGAATTACATAGTCCATAGAACCACCGATACCGATAAAGTCGGATATTTTTTCGTTCTTACAAATCAACGGCATAGCCGAAACCAGCGCCATAGAAGGTGAACGGAATTTAAGGCGGTATGGGGTCTTATCACCACGGCTTTCGATAAATACACCAAACTCACCACGACAGGCTTCCACACGTTGGTAATATTCACCTTCCGGAATGCGTATAATGGGTTTCGGTTTGTTGATGATATCTCCGGCCGGAATGTTATCGATTAATTGTTCAATGATGTGCAGGGATTCTTCGATCTCGTCCAGACGGTTCATATAACGGGCATATGAATCACCTTCGGTGCGGATCACTTCTTTGAATTCCACTTTATCGTATAAAGCGTAAGGGATGTGTTTGCGTATATCGCACGACCAGTTTGATCCACGACCGGAAGGACCGGTAACGGCATAATTGATGGCTGCTTCTCTCGAAAGAACACCAATGGTCACCATACGACCCAGTGCAATGACATTGTGTGAGAAGAAGTGGTCGTATTCCACCAGTTTTTCACGCATATAAGGAATAAATGCTTTTACATCTTTCTGAAAATCTGCATAAATGTCGAACATCACGCCACCAATCACATTTTGATTGATAATCAGTCGTCCGCCGCAGGTTTTTTCAAAGATATCCAGTATGATTTCACGTTCGCGCATTCCGTAGATAAAAGCAGTGATAGCTCCCAGGTCATTACACTGACAGGCCCACGCCAGCAAGTGCGAATCAATACGGTTCAGCTCATCCATAATGGTACGGATATACTGGGCACGTTCGGGAACTTCAAGACCAATGGCTTTTTCCACACACATACACAACCCGTGACGGTTGATGTTGGCTGAAAGATAATCCAGACGGTCGGTGAAGTGAAGTATTTGAGGGTAAGTAAGGCTTTCACTCAGTTTTTCAATGCCACGGTGAATGTATCCGCTGTGTACATCGATCTTCTTAACGATTTCACCATCCAACGAGGTACGGAAGTGCATTACTCCGTGGGTGGATGGATGTTGAGGCCCTATGTTGATAATATAATCGTCGTCTTCAAAAATGTTGACAGTGTCCTCTACCAATCCTTCAGGTGTTTCGGTAATACGGGGAGCAATATCGATAATTTCCTTACTTTCAATGCTGACCGGATTCAGTTCGGGATTTGCATCGTAATCCTTGCGCAATGGATAACCTACCCAATCGCTGTTCAGGAAGAACTTACGCATGTCCGGATTGTTGATAAAACGGATCCCCAACAAGGCAAATACTTCGCGTTCGTTGTATTGTGCCGTCTCGTATAAATCGCTTATCGAATACAACAACGGGTTTTCACGGTCATCGGTACTCGTTTTCAGTACAATTTCTTTCGAAAGGTCGTTGGAAGAAGAAAGTAAGTAGTTTACGCCAAGTTGTTCGCCCCGGTCTACTCCGATCAGAAAGACCAGCAAATCAAAGGGGATTGCTGCGTTGTCGCGTAATGTTTGGGCTAACAGGTGAAGTTTGTTTGGTTCTACCGTTACAGTCAGTTTTTGCTTTTGTTCAATAACAGCATCGCTGACAGTACTCAGTATTAACTCTTTTATTTTTTCCATTTATATTAATGTCGTATGTCTAAAGTCAAAATCTTGCTACTTTATAAAAATCATTTATCAATTCAGTATAATACAAAGAAATTGTAAATAGTAAATGAATAAATAGTAAATAATATTACCGTTGTCTGTTCCCCAGGAATTTTTCTACTTTAATCTTCCGTTGCAATTGCATCAGTCCGTAAAACAGCGATTCAGGACGTGGAGGACATCCCGGGACATAAACATCCACCGGAATAATCTGATCGACTCCTTTAATCACATGGTATGAATTTATAAACGGTCCTCCTGAAATAGCGCAAGCACCCATAGCCAGTACATATTTAGGCTCTGCCATTTGATCGTATACACGACGGATCAGCGGACCCATTTTATGAACCATAGTTCCGGCAACAATCATCAGATCGGCTTGACGTGGACTGTTACGTGTTACTTCCATTCCGAACCTTGCAATGTCGTGGTGAGCTGCCGCTGCCGACATAAACTCAATCCCGCAACAGCTGGTGGCATAAATCAATGGCCAGATCGAATTGGAACGACCCCAGTTGATCAGTTCGTCGATTTTACCAAGAATCACGTTTACACCATTGGCTTCAAGCTCCTGGATGTATTTTTCAAGATATTCGTTGTCGTTGAATTCCTCGGTTGGAATCCCCTTTATATCGATATTTTTCAATTCCATTTTAATACTCCTTTCTTCCATGCATACGCCAGTCCCAATCCAAGGATAGCTATAAAAAACAAAATGCTGTACAGTCCCTGATACCCTAAATCGCGAACGATGGTAGCCCAGGGAAACAGAAAGATGGTTTCAACATCGAACATCAGGTACAGGATTGCATAGAGGTAATATCCTACTTTAAACTGCATCCATGACGTACCGTGTGTTGGAATCCCACATTCGTAAGGTTCTCCTTTTTGAAGATTGAAAGATCGTGGGGCTAATAATAGTGCCGTACCAAGACCGAGAATCACAAGTGATATTCCGGTAAGTAAAACGACCAGGAAAAGCGATAAACTGCTCATAAATTTGAATGAATAATGTTTGTTTAAAAACGCTGCAAAGGAACGACAATTATTTCTATTCAACGAATAATTTTAGCTAAAAAACCACTCCCTGACCCGTACGTCCCTTTTTGCAATCCCGAGTTTGCATTTGTACTAAATAACAGAAATATAGGATTATACGTTATTTTTTAAATACAACTGTTAATTTGAATTACAGTATATTATACTATATTATAGTTTTGAAATGAACTTTTTTGAACGAACACCCTAAAAAAATACAAAATATAAGTTCAAAAAACCTTTTGTCGTCCGTAAATAAACTTTTTGTCGAACGGGAATAAACCTTTTGTTGTCCGCAATTAAACCTTTTGTCGTACGGGAATAAACCTTTTGTCGTACGAAGTACACAAAAGCGTTTATTAGCTCTGTCGGGATTGCTCAAGATAACGCCCATCCGTCATCCGACGTACGTATGTTTTGGGGTCTGACGGGAGTACTAATCAAACGCCCAAAAATACTACGTATGTTTTGGGGTTTGTCCGTAAATAAACCTTTTGTCGAACACGAATAAACCTTTTGTCGTACGAAGTACACAAAAGCGTTTATTTAGCTCTGTCGGGATTGCTCAAGATAACGCCCATCCGTCATCCGACGTACGTATGTTTTATGGTTTGTGTTGGTGTGTGCTAATCAAACGCCCAATAATACTGCTTATGTTTTGGGGTTTGTCCGTAAATAAACCTTTTGTCGAACACGAATAAACCTTTTGTCGTACGAAGTACACAAAAGCGTTTATTTAGGCTGTCGGGAGTGCTCAAAATAACGCCCATCTGTCAGCCGACGTACGTATGTTTTGGGGGTTTGTCGGGGTGTGCAAATCAAACGCCCAAAAATACTTCGTATGTTTTGGGGTTTGTCCGTAAATAAACCTTTTGTCGAACGGGAATAAACCTTTTGTCGTACGAAGTACACAAAAGCGTTTATTAGGTCTGACGGGAGTACTCAATGTAACGCCCATCCGTCAGTTGATGTACGTATGTTTTGGTGTTTGTCGGGGTGTGCAAATCAAACGCCCAAAAATACTCCGTATGTTTTGGGGTTTGCCCGTAATTAAACCTTTTGTCGAACACGAATAAACCTTTTGTCGTACGAAGTACACAAAAGCGTTTATTTAGCTCTGTCGGGAGTGCTCAAGATAACACCCATCCGTCATCCGACGTACGTATGTTTTATGGTTTGTGTTGGTGTGTGCAAATCAAACACCCAAAAATACTCCGTATGTTTTGGGGTTTGTATACATATGCTTTGGGGTTTGTCTGTGATTTAACATCCCGGTTATATTAAAAAATATGTTTCAATAAGTACCCCTAATGATCTTTTTACGTCTTAAAACCTTCGAATCTGTTAAATAAGTATTAATAATAGATAAAAATGTATTGTTTTATGACTATTAATTCACTTAATTTTGGACAGAAATTTTACGTTCCAATAAATCTGTTACTAACTTTAAAAATGTATTATTATGAAAAAAACATTACTTGTTTTTTGTGCTGCCTGTAGTATGCTTGTTCAGGCCCAGACTTTTATGGTCAATAACTTTGAATCGGCT
>Ga0302207_1000324_pt1 | contig 19659 bp, 20 predicted proteins | sample II_Fen_E2_2_FD_198792 | JGI IMG/M metagenome (GOLD analysis project Ga0302207, IMG submission 198792) | Peat permafrost microbial communities from Stordalen Mire near Abisko, Sweden - II_Fen_E2_2 | ecosystem: Environmental > Terrestrial > Soil > Wetlands > Permafrost | place: Sweden: Abisko...
ATGATTTGACTTATGTCATGATTTATTACGCAGAGAAAATTATTTTCTTCAAAAAAAATAAAAATAAAAAGGAGTATAAAATTTATACTCCTTTTTTATTAGTAATTATTTTTCACCAGTAACTATCCATCTACCTCGATCAGAGAGTAATTGTAAGTTTAAATTCTTAAATTCTGAAAACATGCCACTTATCTCATCTCTAGTAAAAGAACTGTGTGGCAAACCTTTTTCAGGGCCAGAAAGAGGGACTCTGGTGCCTGGTTCGATTTCTTCGTGTTCCGCCATCATGGTCCAATGAGTAGTCCCTTCATTATCTGGTAAAGTAATAAAAAATCGACCACCAGGAACAAGTGCTTTATAAATTTGGTTAATAGCACTATTTATTTGCTTCTTTAAACCATGATGAATAGCGGCAATGGAAATAATTAAATCATACTCCGAAGCTGGTAATTCATATTCATAAATATCTTTACATAGAATGCCAGAACTATCCTCTAATGATTTACCAGTCATTTCAACAGCTAAAGGGCTAGAATCAATACCATTGGTCTTAAAGCCAAGGCTTTTTAAGAAAACTAAATATTTACCATTACCACAACCAATATCTAAAACATTTTTTAATTCAAAATCATTGGCCTCCAAAAATCCCAAGAACTCCGGAATTAAACCACCTTTTAAAGTAGCATATTCTTCCCCACCAGCTTGATAATCTTTATAAATTTTATTCCAAATAGTCATATGGTAATTTTAAATATATTTTAAATAAACACTTTTTAAATATAATAAATCATTTAAAGCATATTTATAATTTTTTGATTCTGGTTTATTAATAAATACGCCAAGAATAGAAGCTTCACAGACAACAGCTGTTATGAAAACTTTACTGATATCAATCTTTCTCTTAGACAAATTCTCGTATCTCTTTATAATACTAATAGTTAATTCCTGATCTAATGAAAATAAACTACAGAATTCTCGATGAATGTCTTCAATGGCCACATCACTGAAATCAAAAATACCATTTAATCTTCCAAGCTTCTTATCAAAGGCCATATTGTTACCATGCAAATCATTGTAAGCAATAACTAAATTTGTTTTATCTTTTGATAATTCTAAATATTTATCTAAAGAATTCTCAATAAAAGTCGATAATTCTTGATTCTTTATTTTATTGATAACATTTTTCTTAATAACCAAAGGGCGCCAAGATTGACTGTCTTTTTCTAATTTAAATTTTCTATAATTAATTAATAGCAGAGCCGAATGAAATTCGTAGAAGAATTTAGCTACATCATTTGCTAATATATTTCTTTCTTTAGCATTCAACGATTTCAAAGTATTCTCAAGTAAAGGTTTCCCGATTATTTTTTTGTAGCCAACGTATTTTATTGTTTTACCAACAAATTCATAACATGGAATCTCTAAAGTAATTTTACCTTTTAAATAATCAAGTATTTTAATTTCTTTATTTAGATTAAACGCTTCCTTTTTGGGAAATCTAAAAATATAAGTCTTATTTATTTCTAAGACAAAATTATCCCAACCACTTTTTAAGGGTTTAATGGATTTAATAATAAAATCTGGATAATCTTGTTTAATTATCTTTTCAAACTTAGTTATTTGAGTTTTACTTAAGTCTTTAGTGGCTAACATAATGTAATAATTATACCTTATTACACTTAAAAACAAAAAAAACCACCAAGTTTTAAAAAGAGTTATAATTCCAATGCTGCTTCCGAACATTGAATTAGCTCTAAATAAAACTTAGTGGTAACAATATCGTTAAAATTAACCAGGCATCAAAACCTTCTTCAGTCTTGTTGAATATGCTTTTCGCTCACTTTACAATAGCTACTAGGTCTTTTAACGATGGAATTAATTAAATATTAGGTTAGATGATGGTTAAAGTCAATATACAAAAAACCCCGAAACTATTTTAGTTTCAGGGTTTTGTACATTTAACTAGATAATACTAATTAGTTTTTATATAAGTACTCATTAATTCAAGAACGTCTTGATAACAATCAAAATCTTTCGCCATCATTTCCAAAAGAAAATCTTGTTTTAGAAAATCAGCGGGAGTTTTTACCATTTCCTTAGATGTTTCAATACAATGTTTTTCATAATCGTCCAGCAATGTAATAAGATTGGCGTAGCATCCGTCAATTTTTCTTCTAGTGCCGGGATTAACATTGTTTTTTAAAAAAATAACACTTTTTTCTGACATTTAAACCTCCTATTTTTAGTTTAACATTTTCTTACAATTATTTAATATTATTTAATCTTTTTAGCAATTTTCTTTGAGCGAGTAATATTTCAATATAAAATTTCTCAGGCAAAGAAGTGTTAGGGTTTTCTTCGCCAACGTCATGATAGATAAAAATACCTTGGGTCATTAGCAAAGCTTTTTGAACTTCGGTATTCTGTCTCACTTTTTCGGCAATAAACATAGCAATAAGTAACCTGTGTTCAATGGAATTGTATTTAATCATTTTATTATCCCAAAAAACATAGTTCTTGTTATCGCTATCAATTGACTTAGTAATAACTCTGCCTGCTCGCAAAGCACTTAGACCATCAAGACGAAAAATTTCTTCTCTTTTATGTCTATCAAAAAATTTTATACCCTGTAAGGCACTTTCTACTGATAAAAACGAATAACCGTTAACAGTAAATGGAGTATTAGCCAAATTAGAGAGAATTGCTCCTCGCCAATCCTTAGAATCGGATCTGATGTTAATAGTTTCTTTCATTATATTTTATTTTTAAGTTACTTGTTTGATAATAAAAATTAACATACTTTATGCTAATTTGTCAATATAATAAGTGGAAAATAAAAAACGGTGATTGCTTTATGCATCACCGTTTAAAATAGAAATTCAATAACTTTACTGTTATAAAGCGACAATATGAATTTCAGCGTCACTACCAAATTTTTCAGCTGTTTCCTGAGCTATACCGGAAAGAACAATTGCTTCTCGCCAAAAATTAGGATAGCCACCAAATTCTGCTTTAACCTTGTCACAATTTTCATTCCATTCTTTTTCGGTTTTACTGCCTTTCATTAAGTTTACTACTTCATCTTGTGTCATAATACAATTTATTAAAGTTCTACATATTACTAATCAACGGCATAACTCGTAAAAGAGCTGTGGATTTTTACTTTTGAAGGATCAATGTCATTTTCTTTAACAAAATTGATTAAATCTTGAAGGTTTAGATTATTACCACTCTCTTCGTGAAAATGATTTACTCCGATTAGTTTCTTATTCTTATGGAAACCGGATTTCTTGGCAGTATAGAAAAAGAATTTATCTGTTTTCTTTGGTCTGGGCATAATGCTTTTTTTAAGGTTCGACAATACATTTAATTATTAATAAACTAACATAAGGTGTTATTTTTGTCAATATACATACATTGACAATTAGGCTATTTTATGATATTATTACCTAAGGTTGCTCTACTCCCTTAATTAGTAGATATCGGGTGAATAAAGACACTCCCTGAACGCCAAACGGAACAAAATAATTTCGATCTCGCTCGTAGCGATAAAATTCTTTAACAAATGAACAGTATTAACAAAATCGGAGTCATGGCTCTGACCAAAATTTTTGCAAAAAAGCCTTTCGTTTCTAATGAAAAAACTTACGTTTCTGAGCTTATCTTCTGCAAACAAGAAATCACTTCGGATATTCTTAATCAAGAAGATTGCAATAAATCGTACAAAATTTGGTCAATTGAATTAGGGATAATTGATGTGCCACGTAAAGCTAATCAAAATATCTATCAAGCGACTTTAAGAGTCTTAAAAAAATTACAAAAAGACACCGTACCGTCACATTTGATTATTATTAGGAGAGTTGAATTAGATAATAGAATTATCAAAATTCATACTATTTACCGCTTAACCGAAGAACAAGAACTTACGATGTATTTTCAAGATTTAATGCCTTCAATTGATAAAAGAGAAAAAGGTCTAAGAATCAAGGCAGAAAAAGAACGTGAACAATACGTAGCTTGGTGCAAAGAATTTGAAGAATCTATGAAAGACTAAAAATAAAACTAAAAAAAATGACCAGGAGTACAATACTTCTGGTCTTTTTATTTTTTAAGAGCTTTACTCTTACGTTTTTCAAGTAAATCAGTGGTAGAAAATTCGGCGGCAATGGCAATTTTTCTTAATGAATCATCAATACTTTTTAGGGTTTCAGTATTTTCATTAATTTTAAAATACCACGTGGTTATTTCTCGAACAATAAAAAACATACAAACACAAAAAAGAAAGAACAAAAGAAAACCAATGAAACCAGAAGAAAGAAATTGGGCTATTAAATTTTGCATATTTTTATCTATTTTTTATATAAGCTTATTATATCTTAAAATCACTAATTTAAAAATAAATAATAATTTAATATAATTAAAAAAGCACCGATATTTTTATATCAGTGCTTTTGAGAGAGAGTGTCTCTACTTATCGAGATTTTCAATTGCTTCTTGTCTAAAAGCATAAGCAAACGGATTTTTCTGTGCCAGAATATTAAATGCTGCTAAATAAGCGTTTTCAGCTTTGCAAACAGTTAACAGTGGCACGCTACTTGGTAACGACAAACTACTCCAAACATCATTTGGTGAGGTTTTACAGGTCAAAGGTAAGGCAATTACTGGCCAGCTAGTTCTAGCGGCTAAAATTGGTCCGAGTCCATTACTCAAACCAACAGCAGCGATGATAACGCCACCCTGCGGATAATCAGCTAAAACTTTTTCCAATTCGTCCAGACAAGTATCTGGTGATTTGTGTCCTGATTTAACTATATTAACAACATCAATTCCGTAAACGCCACGTAATTGCGGTAACTCGTCAGCTTCGGAACCACGCCAAACAACAATTGCTTGTCTTGGAGCAGAAAATCTTTCAACTAACTTAGAAACTAAGGCGTACTTTTCAGAAATTTCTTCCAAATCATAATTGTCGCGAAATAATTGTTTACTAAGTTCCTGCCAGTCCGAAGTACGTAAACGCCAACTGTCATTATCGATAACATCAGCTACCAATAAATTTCCATCGTAATCGACACCGAATTCAATTTTGAAATCAATCAAACGTAAACCTAATTGAGACCAGGCGCCTTCCAAGGTCAAAAATACCTTACGAGTTATTTCCTCGATTCCTTTAACATTAAAGTTAAAAGGTAATATTTGACCAGACTCAACCGATACGTCTAAATCAGCCGATTCAATCCAGGCCGGTATTTTCGGATGTTTAAGTTGCCAAATAGAATCATAAGGATTAGCAATAAACGGATCGTCTACTGGTTTATCCTTACCAGCAGTAACATCGTTTGGCGTTTGTAAACTGAGACCGTTTTCATTCGAAAATTTACCATCACTGGTTTTGAAAAATAATTCAAAAACTAACTTGTGAAAACGATGCGGTGTCTGACCATCAGGAACAATGAAATTGGGAAATCTTTTCAAATAACTGCCAACAGCATAACGCCGAGCAATTACTTCAAGAGCAATCATCTCGCATTTTGGTGCTAAAAATTCTGTCTTGGAAATTTGTTTTTCAAAAGCAACAGGAATACCAGCATCTTTAAGTAACTGAAAAACCATACAAGTGGTCGCGGTGGCATACTCTGCCTTAGAGACCATTGTTTTAGTTAACGATTTGTCATCGTTTTTGGTTATCTCATCTTTGTTTTCGATAATGATCAAATTCTCATTACCAACAACTTCATGGAGAATTTTGGTTTTTCCCTGAGCAACAATTTTACCTTTTTCTAAAGCCATAATTTATTTGTTTTTAAAGTTCAACAATATTTAACTATCAAGGAAATATTAATATAAAATATGGTATTTTGTCAACTGTGAGATAATATCTATTTAAAAATATAATTATTACTTAGATTAAAACAAAAAACAGGTCTATAAAACCTGCTTTTGTATTTGGCTCGGGCAAACATATTCGAACTAGAAACTGAACTTTGAGTACGATTATTATTCTGTATATTTTATATTAGCCAAAATTATATAAAAAAATGGCGCCGTATTTTATTACAGCGCCATATAATTTTAATGTTAGAAGATAATTTCCCAATTTAACGAATCGGGTGAGTCCTGTAAAGAAATTCCAGCTAATTTTAACTTATTTTTTATCTCATCTGTTTTTTGATAATTTTTTATTAATTTAGCAGATTTATAATCTTTTAATTCTAAGTTAATAAAATCCTCTGTTAAATTCCTTTCTGTTAAAACTCTTTCTTTTAGCTTCAAGATATATTCACTTGGATCTTCTTCGAAAATTCTTAGAACAGAAGATATCTGTTTAAAATTTTGAAGAAAATCTCTGAATATATATTTTTTTTCTCCGGAAGAATAAACATCTGAACGCACAATATTATTTAACTCTTTAAACCTAGTTGTAATATCAGCTATTACTTTAGGTGTGTTAAAATTATCATTCATCAATTTAATAAAATTTTCTTCCGGGTTAATTACTCCTGAAACTTCTTTTTCTTTAATTTCGGTATTTTTTAATAACTCATTAATTTTTATAAATGTAGTATAAAAATAATACATTCTCTTACGAGCATTCAAAAATAAATCATCAGAAAAATTAATTTCTGAACCGTAATTATGCATAAGAATAGCATATCGAATTTCTTCTGGAAAATACTTTTTCAAAGCATCTTTAACGGTTAAAAAATTACCCAAACTTTTACTCATCTTTGTTCCATTAATCATTACTAGGCCATTGTGTATCCAATACTTAGCAAATTGCTTACCGGAATAGGCTTCACTCTGAGCTAATTCATTTTCGTGATGAGGAAAAATCAAATCAAGGCCACCGCCATGAATATCAATCTCATCACCCAGATACTTATTAGCCATAACAGAACATTCGATGTGCCAACCAGGCCTTCCTTGTGACCAAGGAGAATTCCAAAACGGCTCACCTGATTTTCGTGGTTTCCACAAAACAAAGTCATTATTACTCTTTTTATTAGGAGAATCTTCTGAATTTACTAATTCTTCCTTTTTTCTGTTCGAAAGCTGGCCATATTTAGCAAAACTATCAACACTGAAAAAAACTTCTCCATCATTAACATAAGCAAACCCTTTGTCAATAAGTACTTGAATATAATTAATGATATCATCAATACATTCTGTAACTTTTGGTTCGTAATCGGCTTTTTTAACTTTGAGTAATTCTAAATCATGTGAATTTTCTTTGATGTAATATTCACTGATTTCTTTACTGTCTTTGCCTGTTTGATTAGCTTTTTTAATTATCTTGTCGTCAATATCAGTAAAATTTCTAACATATTTTACTTTATATCCAAGATACTTATAATAAGCTCTTATCACATCATAAACAACCGCCTGGCGAGCATGTCCAATATGAATTTCGTCATATGGAGTTATACCGCAGGCATACATTTTTAGCTCTCCCTCCACCAGAGGTACAAGCTGTTCTCTTTTTCTTGTTAAAGAACTGTAAATACTAATCATTTTGTCCTCCTTTTTCATATTTTGATTATACTTAATTATACTATATTAAATGATATTTGTCAATACTAATAATTACTAGCCATGGAAATAATTTTCAACACCCCTTTCATAACCTTATCTGTGCCCACGGTCAATCTAATGTATTTAGATAATGGTTCTGGTAATACTTTATATTCTACGTTATTATCTTCTAATAATTTACAAACTTTTTCCCTATCTTTTCCAAAATAAACTAACACAAAATTACCATCTCGCTCAATAGTTTGATAATTTAATTTTTTTAAACCTAAAGAAAAATTCTTACGTGATGTAATAATATTTTTTACTGCTGATTTTAAATATTGTTTATTTGAACAAACAATCTTAATTGCTTGTACTGCAAAGGAATTAATTTCCATCATCGGTTTAAATTTTTCTATCATTTCAGCTAAATACTCTGATGTCAAAATATAACCTATTCTCAAACCAGCAAAACCAATATTTTTCGAAAAACTTCTAATAATAACGACATTGGGAAATTCATCTATTAATTGTTCTGTATTAATCCCACTAAAATCAACATAAGTTTCATCTATTACAACCAAAGTATTTTGTTTTTCAGCTTTTTTAATTAATTTTCTAAGATTTAAAATTGAGAATAAAAAACCTGTCACTCCGTTTGGATTAGATAATATAACAACTTTTGTTTTTAAACCTACTAACGATAGCAAATCTTTAACAGTACTTAATCCTTTTTTATCACATTTCTTTTCTACTAATTTACAGCCCAATAAATTAGCATGAATTTTATACATAGCAAAAGTAGGTGATATGGTAGAAATTTCATCACCAAAACTACAAAAAGTATCGAGAGTTATTCTTATGGCCATATCAGCTCCGCTTGTTATAAGTATTCTATCACGAGGCTGTGATAAAAAATTTGATAATGAGTTATAAGCTTGATTAACTTCTGGATATGAACTTGCAATTTCATTAGTAAAGCTTGCCATTATTTTATTAAATAATTGGTCTGGCATCGACGGCAAATATTCATTCATACCTAATCTAATCTTATCTTGTCTGGTATTGTACGTTTGTCGTGTTCTAAGAATATTCTTAGTATATTTTTTGCAAACAATCATTTTTATAATTCTTATTTATTTTCTAAATCTAAATTAAATGAAGACTTTATTCTATTCATTATTTTATTAGTAATACTGCCCCAGTCGGTCGCAACTTTAATCCCATTTTTTGTCAGCTCCTCATCGCATTGATTAATTCTTTTTTTTACATCTTCTTGAGAAATAGTATTACTATAATTACTAGCATCAATTGATGGATGGGTCATAAAAGCACTAGCAACAACATGTTTTGGAGTATATTTTTTAACAAAATCAATAGTTTTCCTAACATCATCATCTGTTTCACCAGGAAAACCAAACAATAAGTGCGTAGAAAAGTTATTAAAATTTATTGATTTAAAATCACTAAACAGCTTGTCTATCTGTTTATAATTATAATGTCTACGCATTGAAGATAATATTTTATCAGAAGCAGACTGAATAGGAATGTTAATGTATGTAATCGTACCATTACTAATTAGATCTAACATTTGATCATTATACTTCAAAAAATCTTCAGGATTTAATTGAGATATTCCAACATTAATATTATTATTTACTTCTTTTTTTAATCTGTTAATTAATGTTGGTAAAGAAGTTCCTGTATCAACGCCATACTGTCCACTACTATCGGCCAAAAACATTACCTTATTAGTGCCACTCTCTTCCATGGCCGCTCTACAATCTCTAATCAAATCGTCTTCAGAGAAACTTCTGAAGCGAGGGAACATTTGTCTTTCTGAACAATAACTGCAATTATTGGTACATCCTTCGCAAATATTTAATTTAACATACTCATCCTCAAAACAAATATTATCTAGTGGATATTTTTTTCTATGCTCAGCGGCACTTTCTACTAATCTATTTTCAGCTAATTTAAGTGGTATATCCTGAAGTTTATGATTTTTTGTTAACAAAATATTTTCAAAAAGATTTTTTCCGTCCCTCCATGGTATAACATCTACACCCAATTCAGTTTTTATTTTTGATGCATATTTATCATCAAAAGTGCAACCAATATAAACTATTTTTGCGGTATGTTTTTGTTTTAATTCTTTAGAAATAGAAAAAGAAAAATCGCGCCAATCGGAACGAAATTCACAACCCCAGACAAAAATAATATCTGCATCGTTAGGATTTTCAACTAATTCATGTTTACTTTTAATAATAAAGTCCTTATACTGTCTAACATTTATTTTTCTAGTGTTGCAAGGATTTAAATTAACAAAAAAAATTTTCATACTATATATATTTTAATTATGTTCTAGTTCTTGGTGTATAATTATTTTTCATAGCTGGTGATTCGCTTACCAGAAGATCAAATATACAATCCTCATCATCAATCAGAGGCATTCCTGTAAAACTAGTATCTAGTGTTCCTGCCTTTTTACTATCAATCATTTTCTCAAATCTTTTTGTTAACCAAATCGGATCAAAAAAATATTTAATCGGAAAACAATATCTGGTTAACAAATGATAAATAACATTATATGACTTGCTATTATATTTTTTATTTTGATTTAAATATTTATCTATACTATTAATATTGCTGCTAGTAGCAACGACATTAACCTCACAATTCCCTAATGTAAAAACTTTCTTATCCCAAAATGCTCCATGATAAGCTATTGTAGAATTAATTGTAATTATACCGTCAACCAGTGGAGTGAGCCACTGGGAACAAAAAGCGTAATGATCAAATTTTTTGTCATAACGTAAATTAGGAAATTTACGTAATAGATATAATTCGGTCTCACTTGGAATACCTCCTGTAATTTGTAAACTATGCTTGGTAAATAATATAATAACATCTTTAGGTGTTTTATATATCACTTCTAATAAAAAATCTAATTGACTCTTATACTTTGAGGCTAAATCGTTTATCACAACACCATTATAAGATAAAGGAACTAATACAATTTTTTGACCAGGATAGTCTATGAGTTCTTTTTTATTAACTGGATTATATTTATCAAAAATTTCTTCTTTATATATTTTTTTCAATTTAAATATCCTGTCTTTTTGCTTTTTAGTTATAGCCGTATTTTTTAATTCCTTTGAAAAAACGTACGGGTATGATTTTCCCAAAAAGCCAAAAGGATCCAATTGACATAAATAAGGATATGGGGATCTAGAAAAAATACCGTTTTCAAATTGCAGAGACAAAGATTTTTGGTATAATTCTTTCCACACTGAAACTGGCGTAGTAAAAGATATAATAACATCTGGATACCAACAATCTAATTCCTGAAAAATTATTTTTTTTAACTTTTCTTTTTGCAAAGCAGTACTTTTCTCCTTATACTGCAATTTATGAGCTTCATAATGATTATTATATATATTATATAAGCTTTTTAATGAAATAACATGTAATTTACAAGGTATGCTAATATTTTTTAACAGCAAAACATCTGCTAAATCCTCTCCAATCAACAATTTAACATCATGCCCGTATTCGGATAAGGCTTTAATTGATGGAATAAATATATTTTCTAGAGTGTAAAGCTGATCACCCACTAAATCTCTATAAATCCAAGGGTCAATAGCAAATATGATTTTCATTATTTTGATTTATTATTTAACCAATTTTTACATAGAGTAATGTCTCTCTCTTCATGCACATCAGGACCACCTTCCAATACTAGTGGTAAAATATCATTGCCCATAAATTTCCAAGGGGCCTGTCCATTTTCTTTAATAGATTTTGATACTCTCAAGGTCCAAAAATTATGGCATAAAAAATAATTTCTTGGTAAATCTTGTCTATTAGTCGATATCTTCTTTTTTGAAAAATCAAAATAAGTCTGAAGAAACCCTTTTTTATCAATAAACTTTGCCCTGTATGGGTGATGATCATTTTGAGAGTAAACAGGAACAACGGCTGAGGCTTTTTTATTAGCAATTAATAATTTTAAACTCTCTTCGATCCATTTTTTATCAAAATAAACCGTGTTACCCAATAAAACAACTAAAAAATCCGGGGTATAATTATCAACATTTTTCATAAAATCTAATGCATGTGTAATTGCATCGACATGTATAGAAGTTTTAAGGGATATTTCCTTTGGCCTTTTAATTACACTATACCCTTCTTTTTTACCTATTTCTAATATTTTCTTATCATTGCTGCTTATATAGTAATGATCAAAGCTTTTACATTTTTTAGCTATAGTAAGCGGATACAATACTAATGGTTTTCCGTTAACCGAAATTAAATGTTTATTCTTTAGAGTATTTCCGCCCCTAGCCGTTACCAAGGCTGCAATTTTTATTTTTTTGCTAGCAGTCATATATTTAATCTTTTGTACTATTTTTAATCATAGAAAATCTGTAGGAACAACCATTACAACCATCATTACAATGAGATAGGCCATCTTTATGTAAAATTCTTAAATTATTTAAAGCATCTCCGTTCCAGATTTCTTTTAAACTCTTATCTTTTATATTACCCAAGTAAAGACTCCTATTATCTTTTACTCCGTGAAACAGACAAGGATAAACAGACCCGTCCCACAAAACAACGAGTCTTTGCCATAAAAAGTTGCAACAAAAAGATGAAGAAGTTTTGCCAGTATAATCTTTAGCGCCAGTTTCTTCCCTAAAATCAATAAGGCCAATTTCATCAGCTAATGGCTCCCATATACTTTTGAATTCATCAATATGTTTATTTAAATCATCTTGAGCTACTGCCTGTATTCTAATTTTAGGAAGAACAAGACCAGCTTTATCCCTAAGCATCTTTAGACCTTCAATATTAGTTATTACTGTCTTTAAATTAGCTCCAACCTGACATTCGCTAAACGACTTATCATCCCAACCACCAACCGAAATAGAAATTCTTGGAATTTGTAAATCAATAATTGCTTGTGAAAATTCTTTGGATAAAAGTACTCCGTTTGTATTAAAATAGAAGTCTAATAATTTAGAGTTTTTAGCTAATTCTAAAAAATATAATAACTCTTTATGTAACAATGGCTCGCCCCTCAAACTAAATTTCATACAATAACCTTTTTCCTTATTAATTTCATCAATTACCTTTTCAACAATTACTCTTTCAATATAACCAATATCATCCCCTCCCCAATTTTTTTGAGTACGAGCACAATGTGGACAACGTAGATTACAAGCATTAGTGACCTCTAAATCAATATTTAATGGAAAATTGGAAACAATATAATTTTTTGGATTTTCATCCCACTCTCTTCTATACTCTTTATAATCTTTATCAAAAAGACTACTATCGTGTACTGATTGCTTGCCTATTTTACCATAATTTGTTTTATAATCATTAATCATATCTTAAAAAAATTATTTTTTATTATACTTCAAATAACAATTTACTATATTATCCAATGATTCTATTGGGATACCTGGTAAAATTTTTTCTTCCATTTCAAGTTGATATACACTATTTGAAGTTAACAAACATTCTGCTAAACCAGGGCTTTGTCTTTCATTAGCCACAACCATGCCAATGTCAGCGCACAATAACATCGGAGCATCTACACGACTATCACCAAAAGCGATAACTTTTTTACCTGCGTTATGAATTTTTTTTACAATCTCTAGTTTAATATCCGGATCAACAATAAAATTATCTAAATCAAAGTGATTTCCACCAATAAGATAAACGTGGTTCCAGCCATTTAATTTAATAACATTCTCCCATAGTAATCTTAAACCAGAGGTTACAATAATTACTGATGGAGCCGACTGAATAAATTCTATCCACCCCTGACGCAGTTTAACTAATTTAGCAGAATTTTCACAAAATTTTATATATTTATCTACATCAATATTAGAATAAATATTAGCAGCATTTAAAAAACCATCAAAATTTCTGCCAATACTAACAAAGTCTGAATGAAATCTTTGCCAATGTTTTTCACCAAAATTATTTTCCCAAAATATACGTGAAGTATCTTTAGTTGATAAAGTTTCATCTGCATCAGTAACAACAATAGTATCATCATCGATTTCATTAATTATTTTGTCAAAGTATGAATTAAATATTATTAAATTTTCCTCTTTGCTATATTTGCCACCAATCATAAATTATATTTTACTCATTTTTTTTATAATGTCTTCAATTAGTCGTTCAATTACACCTCTTTGCGATTTTCCAAGCTCAGCATATGTTTCTAAGGATGGAGATGAATTTACTTCTAAAAGATAAGCTTTTTCTGAACTAAGTCCTATGTCTCTAGAAACTATATCGATACCAGCTAAACGTAGATTCAGAGTTTTCATTATTTTATTAACATAAACTGAAAAATCTTTATTTATCTTACTAGTAACATCTATCGCTTTTCCGCCAGTAGATATGTTGCAAGTATTTAACAAAGCAATCTTCTTGTTTTTTTCAATTACTGATTTATCAGATAAGCCGACACTGTTTAAATACTCATACATTATTTTACCAATGTCCTTTGATTTTTTAGAAATATCTATGCGTTTATCTTTAATTTGATTTTTTATTAACTCTTTTATAGCAGAAGCTCCGTCGCCAACGATACTTAGTGGTGTTTTTTCATAAACAGCAATAATTTTTTTGTCAAAAACTAGTATTCTATAACTCTTAAAAGGTATGTATTTTTCAACTACTAAATGTTTTGTTTGATCCCAAATCAAAGGCAAAGTATCTTTTAATTCTTTCTTATTCGTAATGAAATGAACACAAGTTCCCCGATGAAGATCAGCGCCTTTGAGCATTATTGGAAAATTAATCTTTCCAGTATAGTCAATAATTAATTTATTTAATTTATTTAGGGTAAAATCTTTATATTCATCACTATTTAAAGAAAAGTATCTACCTTTTGCAAATTTTACTTTTTCTTTTTCCAAAATAATTCTAGTTAAACCTTTATTTCTAGCGATTAAGCTAGAGCCATATTGATTAATATCAAAGCAGCAATTAAAAAATGAGACTCTCTTGTCTTTATTCAAAAACATGATTTGACCATTTGCTCCATTTTCTGGTCCCATTAAAAGTTTTGCCCCAACTTTTTCACAGGCAAACAAAAGTATCTCGGCCATAAAACTTTCCTTTTTTTTAATACCTTTCATATATAATATTTTTGTAAAAACAAACGTCTTTATCTCTATATTTATTTTATAATCTCATATTTTAACTAAAAAGTAAAACAAAAATGAACGAAATCAGAATTGGAACTAATAATCTCCTTTATTTACAACTATTTCAACTCATTTGACTACAACAAAAAACTCAGCCTAAGCTGAGTCTTTTTGATTTTTTGCTAGTTTTACAACAAATATGTCGGTCTACATCACAAAAAATGTGTTGGCTCCCAGGGTCGGATTCGAACCAAGAATATAGCGACTTATAAGGGGTTTTTGGGTGATTTATATAGGTCGAAATAACGGGAGTCGGTCGGGTATCGGGAAAGAAAAATGGGACAAATGGGACACTATAAAGGGGTTTAATTTGTATCAAATTTGACAAAATGATAAAATAATAGCATAAGAACCATTAAACTAATTACAACTATATGAACGATGATAATCTAAGGGATTTAAAGCTCTTATCGATTAAAGACTTGGGCAAGATATTTAACATATCACAAACCACGGCTTATAGGATTGTAGAGGGGCGCAAGATTCCCTTCTACAAGATAAATGGGCTTCTCCGCTTTTCTGAAAAGGATATACTTAAGTATTTAGAAGAAAATAGAGTTGACCAGATACAACGCAGAAGATAATTACCCTATTTTATTTTGTTTGTCACAATCGCAGAAATGCGGGCAATACAGGGCAAAATAATTTAGAGTTTTTATATAAAATACCGCCTAGGTCGAGGGCGGGATTTTTTAGTTCATTTATTCTTACTAATATTTTTTAATAAAAATGATATCAACGTTTGATAATATCTAGGTAAATCTTTTTTATTTTTAATCTCATAAGCAATGTTTTGAATATTTAATTTTATTGGCTCCCTTTTATGCTTCTGTTTTTTTATCTGATCCAGAGTAATAGAGTTATCTCCTAATATTTTTTTAAAAAACGGCAAGGTCTTAGCCGTCATCAAATCTTCTTCTAAATCAATAGTAAGTGACATGCTATTTAAATCACCTAATGTTTTATTTAATTTAGAGATATTATCTTTATTAATTTTTATGGAATGTTCTTGGGCGGGGCTTATGTTTATATTAGAATAAGAACACATATTTAAAAATCCATAATGATCCCTCCCCTTTTTATCTCTTTGATACACAAAATCTCTATCAAATATATTGACAAATGGGATTTTAAATAATTCTAATAACTTTACTAAATATTTAAATTTTGGTGTTCCATCAACTGGAACGAAGGAACAATTTTCAAAGTTTACGTCAAAATTATATAACTTTAAAAAATATTCAAAAACTAATTTATCTGGTACTGCTTCAACTAAAATTATATGATCTCCAAAAAATATATCTTTTTTTTCAATACTTAAATTTCTCTCAAAAAAATTAATATCCTCATCATTTAAAGAGTTAATTTTAATTTGTCTTATCTCTGAAATTTTTTCTTTGCCATCATTGACACTTCTAACATATATTATATCGGTTAGGTTAGTGCTATTAACTAAGAACGGAGAATGAGTACTTAAAATTATTTGATTTTTTTGAGACTTAAAGATTTTAGCAATCCCTTTCATTAAATTTTTTTGTGCAGTTGGGTGTAGGTGTGATTCTGGCTCTTCTATAGCTAATATCAAATTTTTATCAGACAATGTTGCTAAATAATTATAAAGCCAAATAATAATAAAACTTTGTAAACCAGACCCTTTTTCATCAATTCCTGTTTGTACGCCATCGGTTAATAATGGTTTATAAATTTTTAAAATATTTTGGATTAATATTTTATTATCCTCATCAAACTTTAAATCAAAAGATAAATGACCAAAAAAATCAAAATCTATTAAACCATTAAAGTTATTTTTAAATTCTTTAATTATATTCTTGTCAATTTCTCCTTTTAAATCATCAAGTGATTTTACAATTCTATTTTTTCTTACTGCAGATGTTTTATCAAATATTTTTTCAAAAACATACTCTGTAATTCTTGTATTACTAAAATCTCTAAAGGCTGGGATATATAAAAACTCTAAATTTTTAAAAAGTCTTAAAAATTCAGTCGTTGAAAGAAATATAAATTTATTAGAAGAATAGTTATATATTTCATAAAAACTACGATTATAACCATTTGTTTTATTGTGAATAAATCTTATTCTTATTTCATTTTTTGCATTAATGGGAGAAAATGACGTTACCCTGCTAGACACTTTTACGTCTACTTTTTTACTAGTCGAATTAAACAAACATTCTATACTAAATTTTAACTTTGTTGATTTATTTGATTTATTTTTATACAAAAAAATATCTAAATCTTTTTCATTTTTTTTTCTTAGAAAATTAAAAAATAAATCTAACCCTTCTAATAAATTTGATTTACCAGCATTATTTTTACCAATAACTATATTAATATTATTGATAATTACCTTTTGATTTTTGAATGATTTAAAATTATTAAATACTACCTCTTTTAAAATCATAATTTTATTTTTAATAATTATTTATTTGTTTAATAATTTTATTTTTATTCCCAAAACGCCATACGTTAGCTCGTCTTCTTTCGAATAAATCTTTCTTATAGCTTTTCTTTTATTTTTTGTTTTATAAATAATAATACTAGACTAAACACTACATCAAAAACAGAAACTATTACAGCATCAACAAAACCAATAAGAACATTTAAAGTATTAAAAATAAATAAATTAAAAAATACTAGGAACAATATAATAAACAAATTTTTTAATAATGATGCAAAAAAAGATAAATTAAAATTATCATTTAAAAAAAATATAAAACGATCCCAAAAATTTTTTTCTAATATTAATTTGTTTTTATAGTCATAAACCAAAAATTTTAAAAAACCAATCGCCACAAAAAGTATAAAACCAGACAAAGATAACTGAAACGAATCATATGATTCTATTTTTACTGTGTGTTTTAAAAACACATCATAATACACATCTGATAGTATATTTATCAACCAACCAAATACTCCAGCAACAACAACGCCTAAAACAAAATCAAAACGCTTGCGATATTCAATCTTGTCCTTATCAGTTTCTTTTATTAAATATCTGGCTAAATCGTATATATTTCTAATTTTAACCAATCTTTTCCCGTTTTCTAATTTTGATAATGTTTTTACTTTTAAATCATTTTTAAAAGTAAAAATAACATCATCTTTATCTTTGATAGCGATAACGATCTTTGGATACTTTTTAAATAACTTTCCAATGACGCCCCTAATTAAATTCCAAGCATTATCTGATATAAAAAAGTCACCTAAAATAAATGTAACATGTACTAACAAATCTATATTTGATTCATATATATAATTATTATGCACATTGAATCCACGGCCAGTAAATGACTCATTAATATATAACTCAATGTCGGGGCGAGCCTTGTTAATTATAATATCTATTTTATGTTCTTTTTTCATAATTATTTAATAGGTGTCATCTGTTATAGTTATTAATTCGGGTATTTTCCCGCCATCCATAACTATATATAAGTTTTTTTTAGACCTTGTTAACATAACATATAATTTATTTATCTCCTGTATATATTCATAAAAATCATTTATTCCAATAATATCCTGTTTATTATGGAATATCCATTGATGAATTTTATTGGAATCTGAATCATACGGTAAGTCTTGTAATTTTTGAACTATTACTTGTTCATACTCAAGACCTTTAATTTTATGGATATGTTTTATTTCAAATGTAATTTTATCTTTGCCACCCCTTAATGCAAACTTTAAAAAACCACCAATAGTTGGCTCGTTAATATTATAAAAATTAGTTATTTTATTCTTACTATTAATAACCATAAAAGCATTTGAATAATCAGGAAAATATTCATTTAAAGCTGATACTAGATTTTCTGAAAATTTAAAAAATTCGAAGCTTACACTGTGATTAACATTTAAATTATTCATTAAAGAGGTGGAGACTGCTAAAATATTGCTAAGTTTTTCTGGAGTAATTTTTTCTTCTGCAATTTTATCGGAAATAAATTGTTTTAATAAATACAAATATTTATTAGTAGAAGAGTGAAATTTAATTCTATTATTATAAAAATCGTTCTTTAACATTAAATATCCGATGAATAAAGAAAAATATTTAAAGCCATATTTATCTTCATAATCCCTATAAAGATCGGAGTATATACCGAAGTCTTCCCCTTCATCAATAAATAACTGAAGTTTATACTGACGATAAACCTCAATAGAGTTATATCTAGTAACACCGACACAGCAGACTTCATCGTCAATTAATTCAGAAAATTTTAAGTTTAAAATCTCCGCCACGCTTCCTAATGTATTTTTAAATATTACTTTTCCGTTATCATGCCCGCACTCTATATGTTCAGAAATAAATAAATCATTAATATAATCGATAATGCTAGGACTTTGGATAGATTTAACAGCATCTGAATTTTTAATTATTTCTAATACCCTATTATAATTTTTTCTGGCATAATTAAAAACATTTTCAGAACATCTATGCGTCTTATAAAGTTTTATTTCACAATTACAATTATTTAAACTATTGAATATTTCTCTCATATCATACATACTTCTCGGATTTGCACCCGCAAAGCCATATATAGACTGATTTGGATCACCAACCAAAAACCATTTTAATTCATTTGAATTTGTTGTTCTGCTTTTTCTTATACTTTCAATAATTTTACATTGTATTTCTGAAACGTCCTGAAATTCATCAATAAAAATCCAATCAATAGATTTATTTAAGGCGCTTCTAATAAATTCATTCTCTTGTAATATAAACAAGGAAAGTAAGCTAATTAAATTAAAATCTATGAGCTTATTGGCATTTAGGAAATTTAAATAGCTTATTAATGTTGCTTGTTCAAATGAATTACTAATTGGCTCCCAATTATTTTTACTATTATTAAACTTGAAATTATAAAAGATTTTTTCCGTTTTAGCTATAATCTTA
>Ga0302207_1000328_pt1 | contig 19504 bp, 16 predicted proteins | sample II_Fen_E2_2_FD_198792 | JGI IMG/M metagenome (GOLD analysis project Ga0302207, IMG submission 198792) | Peat permafrost microbial communities from Stordalen Mire near Abisko, Sweden - II_Fen_E2_2 | ecosystem: Environmental > Terrestrial > Soil > Wetlands > Permafrost | place: Sweden: Abisko...
AAAAACAATCTTTTAGTTTAACAAGTAATTGTTAGGATAATTTAGATTTTTGAACTTTAGAAATACATAGTGAAATGAATATGCAGGAATAATGATGGTTGCAGTCGGTTGGTAAAACCTTTCTCTGCGTTACAAACGCTCAACCATTACCTCTTCGTTACAATCGAGGCGGAGAATAAGCTTTAATCGTCCTGTCTGTGCTTCCTTGTATAATTACCTTGATATGTACTTATCAAACTATCTGATGTGTACTTATTAAATACATTGATGTGTACTTATCAAACTGTCGCATACGGGTTAGGTAACCTGTAGAGTAGGAGCGAAGGTGCTGCTTCGTGGTTCGGCTAGAGGAATGGCACTTCCTGCATATTGCGTTATGTATTCAAGGTGATAACTACCTGACTGCAAATCGGGAATCATAATCATAAGCCGACTATTCTCGTTAATAACCACATCCGTTGCAGGTACTTTGGTGCGTTCGCCGGTGGTTTCGTTGATAAAATAAACGCCGACATCGGGATGGCTGCCAACGAGTTTTACATTTATACCTTTAATTTTGAGTGCATTGGAAGGTGTAAGTAAATTGTTTTCGGAACCAGAGTGATTGTCCACCACATACTGTATGCCATACCTGGTACTCGTAATGTGGAGTATTTCCGCATGAGTTTCCGCGGCTTTTTTACGCAATACGGAACCCTGTGTAAATTTATAAGTCACCGCATGCTTTTCCTTGTCGAACGTGTCGTGTTTTGAATTGAACGACCCTCTGATGGAAGCAGTGGCAGCAAAATAGCCGGTATTGATAGCAAATCCTTCGGCAAGCAGTTCACCCATTTCTTCCAGAAACAGACGGACATGATATTCCATAGCATCCGGGTCTACGCCGGTTCCGGGTTTGCTGCAAAAGGAACTACAAATATCTTTAATACCGAGAGTTTGCTCTGTAATGGTTTGCGCTTTGTAAGTGCCTTCGTTGTTTTTCAACAGATTGGGATACAGCACGGCTTTGATGGTGTGATGATTTGCGTCCATAATTCTTAGATTGAAGATTAGGATTGCAAAGTTAAAAATAAATTTAATTAAAACAAAAAAGACTGCTCGTTTCTGAGCAGTCTTTAATTGTGAATTATGCATTTTTAATTATGCATTAGTTTAGAACTGTTGATCGGCCATACGTTTGTAGCCATCATAACGCCATTTTGCATTTTCCTGCGCTGCAACAAACAATTCTTTTGCTTCTGCAGGGAATTGTTTTACCAACGAGGTGTAACGCACTTCGCCCTGGAGGAATTCCTGGAATTTATCCCATTGCGGTTCTTTCGAATCAACAATCATCGGATTTTTTCCTTCTTCTGCCAAAGCAGGATTGAAGCGATACAAATGCCAGTAACCACATTCTACAGCACGTTCCTGTTCGTTTTGAGCCATTCCCATACCTGCCTTTAAACCGTGGCTGATACATGGAGAATAAGCAATAATGATGGATGGTCCATTGTATGCTTCCGCTTCGCGGATGGCTTTCAGGGTCTGGCTCTGGTTGGCACCCATGGCAATTTGTGCAACATACACATAACCATACGTGGCAGCAATCATACCCAGGTCTTTTTTGCGAACACGTTTACCCGAAGCCGCAAATTTGGCAACTGCTCCAATCGGAGTAGATTTAGAAGCCTGGCCACCGGTATTTGAATAAATTTCGGTATCAAGAACAAGGATATTTACGTTTTTACCCGAAGCAATCACGTGATCCAATCCACCGAAACCGATATCGTACGCCCATCCGTCGCCACCGATAATCCATTGCGATTTTTTAATCAGGTATTGAGTCAGTTCGGCAATTTGTTTGCAATAATCGCATTTACCTTCTTTTACCAACGGAGTGATTTTAGCTTCGAGTTCTACTGTTTTAGCAGCATCTTCGCGGTTTTCAATCCATTCAGTAAACAATCCTTTCAATTCGTCCGAACAACAATCAGCTGCAATAGCTTCTGTCATCAGGCGAACCAAGCGGTCGCGCATATTATCATTGGCAAACACCATACCCAGACCGAATTCGGCATTGTCTTCGAACAACGAGTTAGCCCATGCCGGACCGCGTCCATCTTCGTTTGTAGTATACGGGGTAGAAGGAGCTGAGTTCGAATAAATAGAGCTACAACCTGTTGCATTGGCAATCATTTGACGTTCGCCGAACAATTGAGAAACCAGTTTCACATACGGAGTTTCACCACAACCGGCACAAGCACCCGAGAACTCAAACAAAGGCGTAGCCAATTGCGAGTTTTTCACGTTTGCTTTCACGTCAACCAAATGTTGTTTGGATTTCACGTTATCAATGCAATATTCCCAGTTAGCCTGATTTGGATATTGCGAATCGATATGTTTCATGTCCAGCGCTTTGTTGCCCTTATTTCCCGGACAAACTTCAGCGCAGTTTCCACAACCGGTACAATCAAGTACATCAACCTGAATGCGGAAAGCAGTTCCGGCAAATTGTTTACCATTGGTTTTCAACATATCGGTAAATGGTGCGTTAGCTTGTTCGGCTTCGTCCAGAATAAACGGACGGATCACAGCGTGAGGACAAACATAAGCACATTGGTTACACTGAATACAGTTTTCAGAGTTCCAAACCGGAACGGTGGAAGCGATTCCGCGTTTTTCGTATTTCGAAGTTCCCTGTTCCCAGGTTCCGTCTTCACGTCCTGTAAATGCCGAAACCGGAAGATCATCACCGGCTTGTGCGTTGATTGGACGAACAATATCCCGGATAAATGCAGGAACGATATCGGTAGCTATTTCACTTTCGAGTTTCAGGTCAGCCCATTCAGGTAACACTTCAACTTGTGTGTATTCACCACCACGGTCAACAGCTGCATAGTTCATTTTTACAATTTCCTCGCCTTTTTTACCGTACGATTTATTGATGGCATATTTCATCTTTTCAACGGCCAGTTCGTAAGGAACTACATTGGCAATTTTAAAGAATGCCGATTGAAGAATGGTGTTGGTCCGATTTCCCAAACCGATTTCTTCAGCAATATACGTGGCATTGATAATATACAGACTGATATTATTTTTAGCCAGGTATTTTTTTACTTTATTAGGCAGGTTGCGTTGTACTTCTTCAGCATTCCAGATGGTATTCAGCAGGAATGTTCCGTTTTTCTTCAATCCTTTGGTTACATCATACAATTTCAGATAGGCCTGAACGTGACAAGCCACAAAATCGGGAGTTGTTACCAAATAAGTAGAACGGATAGGAGTATCCCCGAAACGAAGGTGAGAACAGGTAAATCCGCCTGATTTCTTTGAATCGTATGCGAAATAAGCCTGACAATATTTATTGGTATTATCACCGATAATTTTAATAGAGTTTTTGTTTGCTCCAACTGTACCGTCTGCACCCAAACCATAGAATTTTGCTTCGAAAGTTCCTGCTCCACCCAATGAAATTTCTTCTTTCATTGGAAGTGAAGTAAACGTTACGTCATCAACAATACCTACAGTGAAATGATTCTTAGGTTCATTCATACCCAGGTTTTCGTAAATTGATAAAACCTGAGCAGGAGTAAAGTCTTTAGAAGATAATCCGTAACGGCCACCAATTACCATGGGTTGATTTTCCGAACCGTACAATACATCTTTTACATCCAGGTACAATGGTTCGCCGGTTGCTCCGGGTTCTTTAGTACGATCCAATACACAAATGCGTTTAGCAGTTTTTGGTAGAATCGACAGGAAATGTTTAGCCGAAAACGGACGATACAGGTGAACGGAGATTAAACCGACTTTTTCGCCTTGTGCAATCAGGTGGTCGATTCCTTCACGGATAGCTTCGGTAGAAGAACCCATGGCCACAATGACGCGATCAGCATCAGCAGCTCCGTAATAATCGAACAAACCGTATTTACGACCGGTAACCGTAGCTAGTTTTTCCAGATAGTCTTCAACAACAGCCGGAATGGCATCGTAGAAAGGATTACAAGCTTCGCGGGCCTGGAAGTAAACGTCACCGTTTTGTGCAGTACCACGTGCAACAGGATGCTCAGGACTCAAAGCGCGTTCGCGGAAACCTTTCAATGCTTCCTGGTCTAATAATGGAATCAGGTCTTCCTGATCTATTTGTTCTATTTTCTGAATTTCGTGAGAAGTACGGAAACCATCGAAGAAATGTACAAACGGCACACGTGTTTTGATAGCCGCAAGGTGAGCGATAGCTGCCAAATCCATAACTTCCTGAACGGAACCGGTGGCAAACATAGCACAACCGGTCTGACGAACTGCCATGACATCCTGATGATCACCGAAAATTGATAACGCGTGTGAAGCCAACGCACGAGCCGAAACGTGATAAACGCCCGGAAGTAATTCACCGGCTACTTTATACATGTTCGGAACCATAAGCAACAACCCTTGTGAGGCTGTGAATGTGGTAGTCAAAGCTCCGGCCTGAAGTGCACCGTGCATAGCAGCTGCTGCGCCACCTTCCGACTGCATTTCCTGAACCTGTACTTTTTCGCCCCAGATGTTCTTACGACCACCTGCAGCCCATTCATCAACATATTCTGCCATTGTCGACGATGGAGTGATTGGATAAATTGCTGCTACTTCGCTGAACATATAAGCTATATGCGCTGCAGCCTGATTTCCATCACAGGTTAAAAATTTTTTTGTTTTAGCCATTTTTTAGTAATTTAGACCCCCTACCCCTAAAGGGGAGTAAGAGATGTTAGTATTAATTGTTTATTTTTTTCAAACTGAGTTTTAAAGCCCCTTTAGGGGTTTGGGGTCATCTAATACAGAAATCCAAACAACCACAACGGAATCACGTTTTTACTTCCAATTTCTATGTTATCAACTGCATAGATTGCTTTCGAATAATGTTTTCCCGTTTCCGGCTTCTGATCGCATTTAAAATGATATTGCTGGTCGATGCAGAAATCAAGATGATATTTACAGACATTTACTTTATGGCATACATGCAATGCATTATAAAAAAAAGTCCGGTTCTCTGCCGTTTTTTCAACATTCGACGGTGAAATAGCATACATCAGATTGGTGTTATGAACATAAACCTGATTCGGCTTTTTGGGATATTCATCGCCGTTAGCATACAACATATTCAATAATCGTGCATCTTTCAGGTATTTAATATAATTCATTATCGTAGCACGCGAAGTTTCAATTTCTTTGCTCAGCTGACTTACGTTAGGCGCAGCAGGGGCACTGTTCATCAACAAATAGAGCAACTTACGAATTTTGGAAAGATATTTTAAATCAATTTGTTTAATCAGTAAAATATCTACTTCCAGCATCATATTCATGGTTTTCAGCAGATTTTCAGCGAAATTCCGGTCTTCCATGAAGAACGGATAATAACCGTGATGCAAATAAGGCTGAAAATATTCCAGCGGTTTAACCTGCTGACTTATTTCACGTGCAATTTCTACGTGATTTTGAATGATTTCTTCCAGATTGTAGGATCTTATATCGGTTCCCACCTGAAGGTTAAGAAACTCCCGAAATGAAAATCCACGCAAATTATAGGAAGCTACAATATCCTGGATATCTGTATTTTCCTCAATCAGTCGCATGACCGATGACCCTGAAAAAATAATATGGAGTTCCGGAAAAAGGTCATAACATTCACGTAATTCCTTCGACCAGTTTTCATATTTAAAAGTTTGGTCCAGCAACAACGTTTTACCACCCTGAGCACAGAAATCTGCTGCAAATTCAACTAATGTGTGTTCCGTAAAATAAAAGTTATTGAAGTTGACATATAAACAGCTCCGGTCTGTTCCAAAATGATCTTTTGCATATTGAAGCAAAAAAGTGGTTTTTCCTACACCACGACTGCCTTTAATACCTATCAACCGATGGCTCCAGTCAATTTCGTCCATCAACATTCGCCTTACCGGCGATTGTACATGTTCGACTAAATATTTATGTGTATTATAAAACGCCTCCAACTGTATTTATTTTGCTGCAAAAGTAGCAAATAAAATCCATTTTGCAATGCAGAGATGGCAAAATTAGCTTTATTTAGCCTCAAATTGCTTTTAATATGGTTTTTAGCGGGAATAAACTGCATAAAAATACATTCGAAATATGAAATTTATACATTTTTAATCTAACACAAATCATAAACTAAAAAAAATGAATTCCGATGTTCTGATTGTGAAATAAATACTGTAGTTTTGAAGCGAAAATAAAACAGTTTAATATAGTTCTTATGAAAATCAAATTTATCGGAGCAGCACGCGAAGTAACCGGCAGTAAACATCTGGTTACCACAAAAGAAGGCAAAAAAATTTTGTTGGATTGTGGTATGTTTCAGGGAAAAGGATTGGAAACAGATGCAATGAACCGTAATCTGATGTTTGATCCCGCTACTATTGATTATCTGATTTTGAGCCATGCACACATTGATCATTCGGGTTTGATTCCGTATATGTACAAGTTAGGTTTTCGGGGATCGGTGGTTTGTACCAACGCTACCCGCGATTTATGCGCCATCATGCTGGCCGATAGCGGTCACATTCAGGAACTGGATATAAAATGGTTCAATAAAAAACGGACGAATCAGGGTTTGGCACCGGTTGAACCCATTTATAATCAGATTGACACCGAAAAATGTATGGAGTTATTTATTGGTGTGGCTTACGATCGACGGTTTCAGATAAATGACAAAATAAATGTGAAATTCACGAATACCGGACATATGTTGGGTAGCGCTGTTGTGAATCTGGAACTAATTGAAGATGGTAAAAAAGTTCATTTGGCTTATACAGGCGATATTGGTCGTCAGCATAATCGCATTTTAATGCCTCCAACAGCTTTTCCTCAATGTGATTTTCTGATTACCGAATGTACTTACGGCGACCGTCTGCACCCTGATGAAAATGAAAGTGAAGATGATTTACTCAAAATTGTGATCGAAACTTGTGTTGATAAAAAAGGAAAATTGATTATACCTTCATTCTCCATCGGGCGAACACAGGAAATAGTTTTTGTGTTGAATAACTTGTATAATAAAGGATTATTGCCCAAAATTGAAGTTTTCGTAGATAGTCCTTTGTCGGTAAATGCAACTGAAGTTTTCAAATTGCATACCGAATGCATGAATGATAGTGTAAAAGAAGTTATGAAATACGATGATAATCCGTTTGGGTTTAACTCGCTGAAAATGATTAAAAGTGTTGAAGAATCTAAGGCGTTGAATACATATCAGAATCCTTGTATTATCATTTCATCATCAGGCATGTTGGAAGCAGGACGTGTTAAACATCACGTTGCTAACAATGTGTCAAACTGGCGGAATACGATCTTGATTGTTGGTTATTGTACCCCAAGTTCGCTGGGAGCACGCATTCAGGAACCGGGATTGCGGTTTGTTTCTATTTTTGGTGAAATGCACGAGGTAAATGCGCGAATTGCTAAAATTGAAGCTTTTTCAGGTCATGGCGATTATAAAGAGATGATAACTTTTCTCAGTTGCCAGAATAAAGCCGAAATCAAGAAAACATTTTTAGTTCACGGCGATTATGATGTTCAACAAAAATACAGAGACGAATTGATTAAATTAGGTTTTCATGATATTGAAATTCCTGAATCCGGTCAGGAAATTGAATTGTAATTTATTATTTAAAAAAATGTTTAGCACTGGTTTTAAACGGAATATAGATTCTTTGATTGCAGCAACAATTGGATTTGTTCTGATTCTGTTGTTTACTCAGCATGGTGGTATCGGCATTTCACCGGATTCAATTGCTTACACCAGTGCAGCCCGAAATCTCCTTGCAGGACATGGTTTTACGGATTACACGGATAATCCGTTGGTGATTTTTCCGTTATTTTATCCTACATTTCTGGCGGTAGTTATGTTGGTTTTTCAGTTTGATGTCATTCAACTGGCACCATACCTGAATGCCCTTTTATTTGCAACTACTATTTTTCTGAGCGGTATTATTATTGAAAAATTCAAGTATAAAACTAATTTATATAAACGGATTATTCTGGCCATCATCACACTGAGTCCTTCGCTCTTAGAGATTTATACCATGCTTTGGTCGGAAACTTTGTTTATTCTTTTTACTCTCATTTTTGTATTGTATTTCCATAAATATCTGCTAACACACAGGTTTTCTGCACTTATTAAAGTTGCAATAATCGGTGCAATGGCTTTTGATACACGTTATGCCGGTATTACACTTATTGCAACAGGAGTTTTAATAATGTTTTTTGATAAAAACCTGAGTTGGCGAAAAAAGGCTGAACATATTTTGGTTTTTGGAAGTATCGGAGTTTCATTGGTGGTCATTAATCTTCTGCGAAATGTTGTTTCTGTCGGATTGGCAACCGGTATGCGACAAAAAGGAATTACACCGCTTATTAAAAACTTAGAATATTCGGGTAACGTACTATCCAATTGGTTTTCAATACAATTTACTGGTTCTGTTTTTTTTGAAATTCTGGCTTTGGCAGTGATGATTTTCTTTGTCTATTATTTTGTAAAAAACATAAATCATTGGAAATCATACTATACCTACGAAAATATTGCCGTTTCCTTTTTTATAATTTATGTACTCTTCATTGTTCTTTCGTCAACCTTTTCGCGTTACGAACCAATTAATAATCGTTTGCTGGCACCGGCATTTTTACCGCTTCTTTGGATTTCTACCTGTCAGATTCCAAAATGGAGAAGATATGTATCCCACAAGCAGTTGAATTTAATTTTACTGGTATTTATTATTGGAATTTCAGGAGTTTTGATTGGAAGTTATTTTGCCATAAATCGGGAAAATATGTCATTCATGCAGGAAACCGGTATTCCCGGCTATAATGAAGATACCTGGCAAAAATCAAATATTGGTAATTATTTACAGAAACATCCTGAAATCTTTAAAAACGATTCTATCATTTATTCCAATCACAGTCAGGCAGTTTATTTCCTGACAGGCAATTCGGTGGATGGATTGCCTGAACGTGTCTACAAAGGCGAGGTAGCGGATTTTAAAGATGAAGATCCATGTATTTTGATATGGTTCAATCTTGATTTAAATCCTGATTTGCTGAATCTAAGAGAAATACGTAAATTTAAAAAGGTAAAAAGAATCCACACTTTTTCTGATGGGGCTATTTTCAGATTGGAGAATAAATAAATCTTACAATAGCTATTGTCAGGATATCTTCTTAGGTGTAGTTGTCTGAAATTCTTTCAGATAAAATGGTTCGAAATAAGCCACATCCACAAACTTTTTTTCCTCAAATGCTTTATTGGCGAATTGAATCATATTTTCAGCCAACGGAAACATGTCATCTATAAAACGAGTATTCGTGTGAGTGAGTGTTGATTTGCATTTTTCAGAACCGTTTCCAAAGAAATAAACAGGTTGATTTGCAAGTAGTTCAGTAAATGAATCTGAAGTAATAATATCGGCCGAAATTTCCCGTTTTATTTTTCCGGTTGCATCATAAAATGCCGCATAAACTTCCATTCTGCGTGCATCAATCATGGGGCAGAATAATGCATTTTCTTTATCCTCAATTTTATTTAAAGCCTGTGCGGTCAATATTTCAAGCGTACTTACTGCAATCAATGGAATTTCCAACCCATAACACAATCCTTTGGCTGTAGAAACACCAATTCGCAACCCGGTATAAGAACCAGGGCCGCTACTCACAGCGACTGCATCAAGTTTTTTTCCTGCCGTTTTTAATACTTCAAGCGCTTCAGCAATAAAAACACTAAGCAAAGCCGCATGATTCATGCCATCAGTATTTAATTTACTGAAAATACAGTCCTCGTTTTCGCTTAAAGCTACTGAACAAACATTCGTGGAAGTTTCTATATGAAGTATTATCATGTTTTTGATTTCAATTTATGTATTGTTTAATTCCTATGCAAAATTAATCAATTTACACGGATGAAAAAAATCCACGGTTTCAATTCGAAACCATGGATTATTTTGTTTATTGTCACAATTTATTTGATAATTACTTTCAACGGATTTTTTGCACATTCAGCAAACTGATTAATGGCTTTAAACCAATCTTCATCAGTTGGGAAATGCCATTTGCTCCATCCGGCACCAAAATAGTACGTAAATGTTTTATCAACAGTATAATCTGCAATCACCAAACCATGTTCTTCTTTATTGATAACTTTGTTTACTTTAGTCGGTACAAAAACACCGATATAATCACGTCCTGAAGGTAATCCTGCATCCGAAGCGGCATTTTCTGCATAGGAAGCAGTGCCATTCGCAGCATTCAGTTTCAGAATTCCTTTGCCATCATGCAACGTAATCCCGGCTGCTAATTCCATTTTCTGATACTTTCCAATATATTGAACTTCGGCTTTATTTAATAACGAACCTGCATCAGCAGTAATCGTAATTATCTGTTTATAAAAGTCTTTACCAACTTTAACCGAATCGTAAGTCAACGTGAAGACAGCACGTAACGGACCACTTACCGATAAATTGTAACTGTCGAAATGATTGCCCACCCACAATTTATCTGAAAGATACGGTGCAATTCCACCACAACCTAATGTATGAGCCACTTTGTAAAAGTCCAAACCCTGTCCATGGTCAATATGATAAGAAATTTTGTTGAATTCTTCGTCTTTGTAACGCTGATCGACCACAAGTTTATCCGTACATTTTGCCCAGTAATCAACGCCATTGCTTGGATTTTCATTGGCCAAGGCAGGTCCATACATTCTGTAAGCAGCCATGTCGTTTTCCCATGCAAAATCGTCTTTTCGTTCCGGAACGAAACGTGCATAGGTTTTAGCTGTCACTTCTGCAGGTTTTCCTTCAATCAACGAATAAGTTGAAGTGCTTTTTGCCTTCACATCTGCCTGAAAAACAAGGCTCAGCGGTTTTTTGTTTTCACCTGAAATAATCTGATATGCGACTTCAACACCTTTATTATTTTTCAGGATGTACGATTTCGTTTGAAAATCAGCATTTAATCCGGACAGTTTCACTTCAACGATTTCACCTTTGCGGTCGGTTCCAAGCGAATTACTAACCACAATGGATTGTTTTGCAAAAACAACTGAAACGAGTAGGAGTAAAGCGACCAAAAATTTATATTTTCTCATAATCAACCAATTATAAATTGTAAATGATTAAATAGTAAATTATTTAGGTTGTTTTCCGATATAAGCCAGAATTCCGCCGTCAACGTATAGAATATGTCCGTTTACGAAGTTTGATGCATCAGAAGCCAGAAAAATAGCCGGTCCCTGTAAATCTTCCGGAGTTCCCCAGCGTGCTGCCGGTGTACGTCCGATAATGAAGGTATTGAAAGGATGTCCATCTTCACGCAAAGGGGCTGTCTGTGGAGTAGCAATATAACCCGGTCCTAGACCGTTACATTGAATATTGAATTCGCCATATTCAGAAGCAATATTTTTGGTCAGCATTTTCAAACCGCCTTTTGCAGCTGCATAAGCCGAAACGGTTTCACGTCCCAGTTCGCTCATCATTGAACAAATATTGATAATTTTACCGTGACCTTTTTTAATCATGCTTGGAATGACTGCTTTAGAACAAATAAACGGTCCATTCAAATCAATATCAATTACCTGACGGAAATCAGCTGCAGACATTTCGTGCATAGGAATACGTTTGATAATTCCGGCATTATTTACCAGAATATCAATAACACCAACTTCTTTTTCAATTTTTGCAACAGTTGCATTAACGCCTTCTTCGTCAGTTACATCGCACACATAACCGTGAGCATCAATGCCATCAGCTTTGTAAGCTTCAATTGCACCTTCCACTTTTTCCTGCGAAAGGTCATTAAAAACAATGGTTGCACCGGCTGAAGCAAATGCTTTTGCCAATCCGTAACCAATTCCATACGATGCACCTGTAACAAATGCAATTTTTCCTGTTAAATCAAATGGGTTCATATATTTTTGAGTTTATAAAGTTTTTGAACTGATTATCTCAATTCAGTATGTTTGTAAAAATCCTGGTCTCCGTAATCGAGGTTTTCGCCAGCCATTCCCCAGATAAAGGTATAATTGCTGGTTGCAGCAGCTGAATGTATCGACCATTCCGGTGAAATTACCGCTTCGTTGCCTTTCATCCAAATGTGACGGGTTTCAGTTGGTTCTCCCATAAAGTGGCAAACTGCATTTCCCTCAGGAACTTCAAAATAAAAATAGGCTTCCATTCTTCGGCTATGAGTATGAGCCGGCATGGTATTCCACACACTTCCCGGAGCAAGTTCGGTCATTCCCATTTGCAATTCGCATGTTTCCAATACCTGATTTACCAACATTTTGTTGATATTCCGGTGGTTAGAACCTTCCAACGAACCCATTTCGGCTACAACAGCATCGGCTTTGGTCACTTTCTTATCTGGAAAAGTTTTGTGAGCAGGAGCGGAGTTGAAATAAAACTTAGCGGGATTTTTAGGGTCAATACTTTCAAAAGTTACCTTACGATTGCCGGCACCTAAATAAAGTGCTTCTTTGTAATCTAATTCAAATGTAGTTCCATCAACTGTGATTTTACCTGCGCCACCAACATTAAATGTTCCAAATTCACGACGTGAAAGGAAGAATTCTGATTTCAATGGATCAATTGCTTCGAGAACAAGTGTTTCATTTACAGGCATTGCACCGCCAACAACCAAACGGTCATAAAGTGTATAAACCATATTTACTTCATCAACCGAAAAGATTTTTTCAATCAAATGTTCTTTGCGTAAACGGGCTGTGTCATAACCTTTAGCATCTTCAGGATGTGATGCATACCTGATCTCATAGTTTGTTTTCATAAGCAGAATGATGATTTATGTTTTATAAATATTTGACAAAGATACAACTTTTTATAATTGGTCGACCAATTATAAAGTATTTATCCAAAAAATAAAACATATTTTAAAATAATTTAAAATATAGGAGTTACTTTTGATTGCAAAGATAACTAAAACAATTTTGTTTGGTATACCAATTTTGTTCAATATTTGATTGATTTTGTCTAAAAATTGGCTTTTTTGAATGGAATGAAAGCTATGAGTTTATTTTATCTGAAATAACCAGGAAAGGTTTATGGAAACATTCAAATTATTTGAAGCACTGAAATAGTCGCGTTTATCATTGGAGAAAATATCGCTTAGGCTATAATTAGCTCTGGCGTCCAGTTGAATTACATTTCCTTTTATATTGATAAGAAACCCGGGTCCGGTGCATAAGCCATAATCCAGTTGATTCTGAATTTTAGTAGTTTCCTGAACCTGAGTGGAATTGGTTGTATTATTTAATAATACTTTTTCGGAAATCAGATAACTTATTTTTGGTCCGAGATTAAAGAAAAAACGACTTTTTTTACCAAAATACAAGTGAGTCATAAAGGGCAGTTCAATATAATTCAACTGTCTGGTATATAAACCGTTGCTCTCATTCCAGCCGCGTTGCGAATAATTCAGTTCTGCTTGAATTCCAACATTCTTTTCAGCAATAAACCTGAAAACAACACCACCATTGTAGCCTTGCAAATAGGTTTGACCTACCGAAGGACTAAACATAACCATCGAACCGGTAACGCCGAAAGTAGGACCGACATAAATTTCCGGCTTTTCTATCATTGCTTGGGACATTACCTGCAATGAAGAAGCTAAAAGTATAATTAAAAGGAGTTTATGCATTTTGACAATATTACTCGGATTTATCATCGCCCATGTACAATCTTTGATTTACAAATCCGGAACCATTCGAAATCCGTTCAAACAACGGTTGCGATTGAATCCACTTAAAATTGTTACCTGAACCCATTTTCTCAGTAAATCTGGTTCCATACCGATGAATAACGGAAATAAAATAATTTGTCAAATCGTAACCAAGCAAATCGTACCTCGGAACGTCTGAACTTGCCTGACGTTTGAAAAATTGATCAAATTGCACATCGAACAAGCTTAACTCTACCGGATTCAAATTTACGATAAAAGGAGAAATATAAACGTTTTGAATGAGTTTATTTGGTTGATTTAACCAGCTGTATTGCTCAAAAAGTACTATATTATATTCTTTCTCTTTTTCCTTCAATGCAGGTAAAAATGAACTTATCATTCCATATTTATCAGTATTAAAAATGATCAGATTTTTTTCTCCGCGTTTCAAAACCTTAGAGAAATCAGTATCTCCGGAATTTGAGAGTTCCAGGCGGGAAAAGGTTTTATGTGCTTTGGATAATTCGTCCTGTAAATTATCACTCCAGTTTTTACCATCATCGAAACTGTTTACATCCTGAATTTCAGCAAAAATTACATGATAATTTTTCAATTTTCCAAGCAATAATTCTTTTGAGAATTTCAGATTTGCTTCGAGACCGGGATTAAACTGAAACAGATAAGGATTATTCTCAATTTCAGGCACTTTTGCTGTAAATGGGATTAATGCTTTTACTTTGTTTTCCCGTGCAAACTGACCCATGAGAGCTACCTGACTGCTGAATGCCGGGCCAATAATTAAATCCATTGATTTCAGTTCGGGGTTATTCAGGACTTCAGTCAGCTTTTCCACCGATTTTTCAGTGTCAAATGTATAAATTTCAAAGGATACACCATTCTTTTTTGCTTCCTGAATTGCAATTAATGATCCCCCGTAAAAATCTAAAAATCGTTCCGTTCCGGGATCAACCTTTACCTGATCCAACATAAAAGGTAACAGAAATGAAATTTTAATAGGTTTCTGATTATCAGTTATTTTTGGAGATTCATTATTCTGATGAATTGGATTTATTTCTGAATTCCGGACTTTAGTATCGCTGGCTTCCTTTGAAAAAATTGATTTAACCGGGCTTTCTTTCTTAGGTATTTTCAGTTCACTTCCTAAGCCTATGCTGGTGGCTGAACCCGGGTTCAATTGCGTGATGGAGACGATATCGACATTGTACTTTTTGCTTATCGAATACAATGTTTCATTTTCCTGAACAACATGGATAATGTAATTTTTATTCTCTGTATTGGAAACTTGTTCCAAAGGTTTTTCGTATTTTATTGTCTCAGCATTTTCAACAGGTTTCTGAGATTCTTTAGCCGCTTTTGGAATTTGAAGAATCATTCCTTCGCGTAAACCTTTTTCAGCTTCAGGATTATACTTTTTGATATCTTCCTGACTAACATTGTATAAACGGCTTATGGCAAAAAGTGTTTGCTTTTTTTCTACTTTGTGTTGAATAAATTCGGGACCTGTGGTTGTAACAGTTTTATTTACAGATTTTTGAATGTGCTTTTTATTCTCAGCCGTTACAGGAACCAGAATTTGCATACCCGCTTTTAATCCATCCTGAATCTGTGGATTTGCATTATTAATATCTGCTTGTTTTACACCAAATCTGCGGCTAATTGAAAACATTCCTTCGCTTGGTTGGACTGTATAGATATAATATTCAATGCCATTTACTTTTTTGGTGGGATATTCGGCGTTTTGTCCGATGGCGGAAAGTGAAATCAGGATACATCCTGAAAGTATCAAACTCAATAACTGCTTGGTCATAATTGGACTGTTATTAATTGATTTTTAGTATTAACTGCAAAAGTACAAAAAATATACCTTTACAAGTTAATCGGAGTAATATTTCCTTGTTTTTTTTGTTATTGATAAGAAAGATGTACATTTGCATACGCTTTATAAAATTAACGTGAGTTTATCTTTCGTTTAATTTAGTTTTTAACTATCCATTCCGGTTATTCGATGAGAAAAATTATTATTTCGGTAAGCTTTTGCTTTTTAACTTTGATTTCTTTTGCTCAGGTTTCATCATTAACCGGGAAAAAATATGTAGAAATCACTGGAAATAAAGATACTATCAATGTTTTTATGTTTAACGGTATCGATTCAAATACTTCAATCACATATAATGGACCCGGAACAACCGTAAACTGGTATAAATATTCCGACACTACAAATTCAATAAGTAATCAGCCTTATATTTCTCCAGACGATGCAACCGGTTATGTTCTTGATGTTGATGGGAAAAGAACTTATATTTGGGCCATTGATTATAAGAACTATATGCCTGTTTTTAATTCGCTCAAAGCTGAAAATAATCCTTCGGTACAATGTCAGGAATTGAATCTGATCTTAGATGCAAAAATTCCAGTGTTGACATATAAATCCGTTGCAGAAACTCCATATTCTCTTCCGAGAGAATTCAAAATCACTTATACCACATCAAAATGGGGTGGTACAGCCTGGCAAGACTCTACAGCTACAATGTCGTTAACTCTACCTACAACTATTCCAATAACTGTTCCGGCACCTTTACGCAATACAACCTTCTCCGTTTCAGGTGATCAATACGCTGCGCCAACGGAATTAGGAATTGAACCGGTGACATTTACCGGCTTGGATGAATATTCAGCAGTTGCAGTTAAAAGTCATTTAACAACATCAGTTACCGAACGAACCCAATTAAATGAAGATAAACGGCCAGCACCAGCTCAACCTATAAATTATTCTGCACCTATTGATGTTCAGTTTCAGAGCAATGCCAATGAACCCGTTGCTCAGTTTTATAAGTGGGAAATTTTTAAAGGCAATGCATTAATAATCAGCAGAAGTGATAAAGATCACCGCTACACTTTTTCGGAAGCTGGCGTTTATAAAGTAAAACTGTCAGTAAGCAACTCAAATTGTTCGGATAAGGATTCAATTACCATAACAGTTTCTGAATCAGCAATTGTTGCCCCAAATGTATTTACTCCGAATGGCGATGGACAAAATGATGAATTCCGCGTTGGTTACAGATCGATAGTCAAGTTTGATTGCTGGGTATATAATCGTTGGGGACGATTGGTTTATCACTGGAACGATCCGCAAAAAGGATGGGATGGAAATATTAATGGAAAAAAAGCAGCTCCAGGTCCGTATTTTTATGTAATTAAAGCATTTGGCTCCGACTACGATCCAAAATCTGCGATTGTTCCACAAACAAAGAGGAGACTTGGAGACTGGCTTTTGAAAGGGGATATTAATTTACTTCGGGATAAACAATAATTCTACTGTTTTTCAACCAGATACATGCTGCAAACGCCAAAGGTAAATTTGCGATATGTATTTAGTTTAAAGCCATTCTCAGCTAAAATGCCGATTAATTTTTCACCATTCGGAAAAGCGTGCATCGAAGCCTGCAGGTAATCGTACGCTTTTTTATCACTCGAAAGTAATTTCGAAGTCAATCGTACAAAAATGCGGGTATAAAGCTGGTATCCTTTGAAAATCAGTCCTTTTTCAGGTTCATTCATTTCCAAAATCAATAAATGTCCTTTCGGCTTTAGGACACGATTGATTTGTTGCAAACTTACATTCAGTTTTTCAAAATTACGGATTCCGAAAGCAATAGTGGCCGCATCAAATGTTTCATTGGCAAAAGTCAAAGCAGATACATCCTGAACTTCCAAATCAATTTTATCGCTCAATCCTGCTTTTTCCACTTTGAATCGGCCCATTTCCAGCATCTTCTCCGAAATGTCAATGCCGGTTACATGATCGGGATTCAGATATTTATAGGATTTAATGCACATATCGCCGGTTCCGGCAGCAATATCAAGTATTTGTTTTGGATTAAACTGTTTTAGTGACAACAATGAGCTCCTTCGCCACGAACGGGCCAAGCCCCAAGTCATTATATCATTGAAATTATCGTATTTATCCGAAATGGTGTTAAACATACGGGCAAGTTGTGCTGTTTTTTCCTCGTCCTGATTATATGGTTTTACTTTCGTAAAATCTGCTTCGTTTTTTAGTTTGCTCATATTTAATTGAATATGCTTTCGTTTGCGGAAACTTAAAATTTATAACAAAAATACAATCCTGTTTGTTGTGAATCGATTACCGGTGAAACGATAAGATTCTTTGGAAAGAGTTTCATAACTCCATCGTAAGCCCAATACGTGGCATTTGTCATCAAAATTCCGACTCCGGCACCCATTAATACATCGCTGGTCCAGTGACGGTTTCGGGCAATGCGGGCATAACCCACATAACTTGCAGCCACATAACCGCCAACAGAAATCCACGGGCTGATATATCCTAATTCGTGATCCAGAAAAGTAGCAGCTACAAAGGCCATGGCCGTATGTTGGGATGGAAATGAATAATCGGTATTATCTAAAGGTCTTCCAGGACGAAGCGATTTAGTTATGTTTTTTGTGTTATATACTACAAAATCGCTCGCAATATATGAAACAGCCAGAATCAGTGTTTTGTCGATAAACCTGTGTTGTGATTTTACTCCGCAAAAACTCAGGGCATAAGCTGCAACTGCCGGAGCATATCGAACATAATCTTCGCCCAAATTGATATAACCGGGTTTTAAATCATCGTTCCACATTAGTTTCTGTTGCAAGTTTTCCTTTAACCCGGGAATGCTTAAAATAGCAACGCTTCCCAAAGCCAGACTTACCGGAGCAATGCTTTCCTGAATGTATCGTGATTGAAACCAGTTTTTTTTAATCGCAGGCAATTTCGCAGATATTGAATCATTTGTTTTCAACGAATCGGATTGAGCAACCAGATTTGTACTGAAAATTAAAAATGAAATGAATATCAGAAGGATACGCATGATTCGTTATTTTATCGGAACCGGTGTTTTTGAACTTCTGGCTATCAGCCATATTCCCCAAACAACAAAAGGAATACTGAGTATTTGCCCCATATTCAACAACATACCCGATTCAAATGTTTCCTGATCAAGTTTGATAAATTCAAGCAAAAAGCGTGAACCGAAAATTCCAATCAGGAAAACGCCGAATATCAGGCCATTCTTTTTGTAGGCTTCTTTTTTCCAGTACATCCACCATGTCACTGCAAAAGTAATCAGACAATACAAAATTTCGTAAATCTGTGTGGGATGATGTGGTAGTCCATCGCCTTGTGTATCTTTAGCAAATATAAAGCCCCAGGGTAGGGTAGTGACATTTCCATAAATTTCGGAATTCATTAAATTTCCCAACCGGATAGCTGCACCACAAATAGCAACACCAATTACCAAACGGTCGAAAACCCAGATATATCCTTTTTTAGAAACTTTTTTATTGAAAAAATAAATGGCAATTAATATCCCGATTGCACCGCCATGACTGGCTAATCCGCCATGCCAAACGTACAAAATTTCAATGGGATGTGAACTGAAATAATCCCATTCATAAAAAAGGCAATGACCCAAACGTGCCCCGATGATGGTTCCTACAACGGTATAAACGAATAATTTGTCCAACCATTCCATAGGTAGTTTTTCATGTTTGAAAAGTCGTTGAACGATTAAAAGTGTAGCATAAATACCTGTTGCCCAAAGCAAACCGTACCAACGAACAGTCAACGGACCCAAATGAAATAATACCGGATCTACATTCCAGGTTATGAAGTTTAGTAGCATAATGATTATTTTAGCAGTAAGTGGTAAGTGGTAAGCAGTAAACAGCAAAAAATACTTGCAGTTTACTGCTTACAGTTTGTTTAGTTGGC
>Ga0302207_1000330_pt1 | contig 19440 bp, 18 predicted proteins | sample II_Fen_E2_2_FD_198792 | JGI IMG/M metagenome (GOLD analysis project Ga0302207, IMG submission 198792) | Peat permafrost microbial communities from Stordalen Mire near Abisko, Sweden - II_Fen_E2_2 | ecosystem: Environmental > Terrestrial > Soil > Wetlands > Permafrost | place: Sweden: Abisko...
TCCACATAATGTAAAAATGAAACTTATGGAAGAATGAGTGAAATTTAGTTCTCCCTATGATGGTTCTAAACATATCTTTACTCCAGAAAAAGTTGTAGATATTCAATCTAATCTTGGTAGTGATATTATGATGGTGCTCGATGTATGTAGCCCTGCTGGTGCTGACAAAAAAGTTATAGAAAAACATATGCATATGACACATCGTTGGGCGAGAAGAGCATTTAATCATCTTAAACCAAAGTATGACGATGTTCGTGGAGTTTTGTTTCCTATTGTTCAATGAGGTTCTCATTTAGATTTGAGAACACAATCTGCTGAATTTTTGTCTCAATTTGCTTGGGATGGAATTGCAATTTGAGGAGTGAGTGTGGGGGAAAGTAAAGATCTTATTCAAAAAGTTGTAGAACATACAGCCCCACTTTTGCCAAATGATAAACCTAGATATTTGATGTGAGTAGGTACTCCAGAAGATATTAGACACGCTATTGAACATGGAGTGGATATGTTTGATTGTGTTTTGCCTACGAGATTAGGAAGACATGGAAGTGCTTTTTCAAAGGATGGATTGATCAAAATAAGTAATGCAAAACATAGAGAAGATATGACGCCGTTGACAGATGATTGTCATTGTTATACCTGCAAAAATTTTACTAAAGCATATCTCTTTCATCTGGTGAGAGAAAATGAGATGTTGTGAGGAACCTTATTGAGCCTTCACAATATTATGTATCTTCATAAGATTGTAGAAGATTGGAAAAAAGATTTCTTGGAAAATAGATAGTATTGACATTTGCTGGTTTTTGTTTATATTTAATTTCATAAACAAATAAATATATTATTACATAATGGATTCATCGTTCGTCTGTCTTCTCTTGGGTGGTTCAGAATCGTCCATGAGATATAGAATAAAGTCACTTGTTGAACACTTTCCAGATGGAAATTTTGTTGCTACAGGGCTTGATTCTGAATTATTGTTTTTCCAAGAAAATCTAGGAAAGCCTATTATCGCTTCTGTACTTTCATGGGATACACTTACTAATCTTACGGAAACTTTTGAGTTTTGGGATGCTAAGGGTATTATTATCGCAACGGGAAAATGGCATGGAAGAAGAGCAAAGCACTTATTTCATTTGTTTGGAATAAGAGCGATAACTGTTATTGATTCTGGAGAACCAGAATCTTGGTCCGCAATCCCTTTGTATTGTGCTTATCGTTTCTTATGGTCAGCAAAAATTATGGCTTTTATAGCCAAGAAACTACGAACCTGATATTTACTATCTACTGCTATCAATGTCCTTTCTATTTTTGAAGGGGCATTTTTAAAAAAAGACCGCATTTGCGGTCTTTCTATTTAGTTTCCTATATTACTTTGAATAAGGCTTTTGATTGCATTTAGAAATGTTAGTGTGGCTGATGAGGTTGTCTTGGATATTAAGTCTTCTACTTTTGTAAGAACTTCTTTTAGTTTCGTATCAGACATCTTTTCGAATATAGAAGTAAATCCTTCTATTTTACTTGTGATTTTATCTACTTTTCAACTATTTACCTCTCCTGAACCGAATTCATACCTACTTCCTGAGAGTACTTTCCCTGAACCGAACTCTGGTCTGTCACCAGTACCTTGTCGTCTGTGTCATGGAAATTGTCTTTCTCCAGATCGCATCATATTTCCTGATCCAAACTTGAATCCAGAACCAAAATGTTTTTTATCTCCAGATTCAAATTCTGGTTTATTCCCTGATCCTAGGTATAATCACGTGTGAGATCAAGATCCCATACGCGGTCATTTATTCATGTGTTCAATCTTCGTGTTGTTTTTAGTTCCATTTTTTAGCGTGTTTGAAGCCGCGTTTGTCTGTCAAACGATAATTGCTGTCATACTTAGTATAGCAATTCCTCAAACGATTAATTTTTTGTTCTTATTCATGTTTTTGTCTATAAACAAATAAAATGTTACATAGAGTAAGACGATAGAAAAAATTTTTAATTTGAAAAAATCCTCTGTATAGTGACAGAGGACTCTTCATATATGATATATTTATTTGACAGTAGTCCCGGTTGTAGATGTAGGAATCTGTGCTTGAAGTGTTTTTTTTGCTGAAGACAGAGCATCTTTTATTGCTTGCGTTTTTGTTTTTTTAATAATTTCATCTATTTTTTTGATAAGCTCTTTGATTGGTTTAAGTTCTTCTGTTATAATTTTAAGCTCCTTAGTTGTTTTTACTTCAGTTTTTTTTTCTGTAACTGTATTTTTTATGTCTTTGTTTTCTGCTTTCAATCCTCGATTTGTGCTTATGAGTTTAATTTTTTCGGATATAAATGTATTGAATGCAGCCGTCTTTGTAGAATCGATATATGGAGTTATGGCTGTTTTGAAATCAGTATAAATAGCTGTTACTTTGCTTACAAACTCACCTGTGTTGATTTGAGTGCCTCCAGATAATTGAGTTTTAATTTGTTTATTTAAATCATCAATAGCTTTAATTTTGGTTTCTATAATTGACTTGGCTGATTTTCTTTCTGTTTCTGTAAGATTTTGTTTAATGTATTTGGTTATATTTTCAAAATTGTCTTTGAATTCTTTTCGGTTTGTTTTAATCTCAGTTTTGTTTCCTTTGAGTTGGCTTACTAATCCTTTGAGGGTGTTTGTAATTGTTTGTCTTATTCCTGTACTTTCTGCATGAGCTTGAATACCTACTGTAGCTATTCCAAATGTTAGTGCTAAAATTGCGATTGCGACAAGGCTGTTTTTTTTCATGGGGGGAGAAAAAATAAAGTAAAAGTTATTATGTAATATCCTTATTTGCTTTATATCTTTTTAAAATCTGCTTGTATATTTCGCGGATAGCGAGATATATCAATCATCCTCCTATTGGTAGTAGCCATTCATTTAATGCCAATGGTCAGAAGCCAAAATACATCTGTCCTACGGGTGTATATATAAGTGTCATAATCAATCAGATTCCAATTGCAAATGCATAGAGGAGTTTCTTGTTTGCTCGAAGATATGGAGTAAATATATGTTGTGTAAGACCAGCTCTACGAGAAATGATATTCATATACTGACACATCATAATAGTGGTATAGGTGATTGCTGTTGCACTTGCATATATTGCAGTAGTTGTCTCTAATCCATTTGGTGTGATGTGATGTATCCAAAAGAACAACATATACATTGCATATCCAATACCTCCCATCAATGCCCCAGATCGAATCAGATCTATAATCGTATAGGTATTGATAATGTGTTCTTTGGTATCTCTAGGTTTGTCTTTCATGATATTTTTTTGTGCTGGATCTCGAGTAAGTGCTGTCAATGGTCCCATTTCTCAGATCAGATCAATAGCGAGAATTTGTACGGCAGTGATTGCGATAGGGATATTCCAAACAGCACTAACTACTAAACTAATCAAGATTGCAAACAGCTCTCCACCGTTTGAAGTAATACAAGAGATTGTTGTTTTTTTAAGGTTCTGATACATAATTCTTCCTTCTTTGACGGCATGGATTAGTGTCCCAAAACTATCATCGAGGAGAACAATTTCGGCAGCTTCTTTGGCTACATCTGTTCCAATTTTACCCATAGCAACTCAAATGTCTGCGCCTTTGAGTGCTGGAGCATCATTGATTCCGTCTCCGGTTACGGCTATGACATATCATGCGTCTTTGAGAAGATTAACGATTCTTAGTTTATCTTCTGGCGCAGCTCTAGAAAAGATGAGCGAATTGTTTTTTTTGATAATACTGAGCAGGTGCGTATTGTTTAGTTCTTTGAGCTCATCTCCTGGGATTACAAGAAGTTTTCCTTTTTGATCAAGTCCTATATTGTGTCCTATAGCTTCTGCAGTACTTCCATAATCACCCGTAATCATAATGATTTTTATTTTTGCATCATAAGCAGCTTTGATAGCAGGCGGAACTTCTTCTCTAGCGGGATCTTCAATAGCACAAATACCCATAAAAATTAAATCAGATTCTGTTTGTTGCATGGTTGTTTGTTGTGTGTATGGACTTGTTTCTTTGTAGGCAAATCCAATATCTCTCATCGCTAGTTTTGCATAATTTTCTATTTGTTCTGAAATTGTTTTTTTGTCTGCTTCTGTGATTGGTCTTACCAATATTCCATCATATATTTGGGTACTGTGTTCTAGAATTGCTTGTGGAGATCATTTGACAAATGCAATATGTTTACCATCTATCTCACGGATAGAGGACATCATTTTTCTGACAGAATCGAATCCATACTGGTGACTTTGAGGAGTAGTTGTTCTCAGTTTTTCTACATCAAATCCAGCTTTTTGTGCAAGACTGATAAGTGCTCATTCTGTCGGATCTCATATACAATATCGAGTTTGATGTTCTTCATCAGGAGGATTTGTCTTTGCATTTGAAGCAAAAAATGCAGCCTCGAAAAAACGTTTCCCTATGGTATCAGTATTTTTTCGTCCTACAATTGTTCCGTCTGGATGGTATCCTGTTCCTGTGATTTCATATGATTTTCCACCAATAATAATATCTTTGACGGTCATTTCATTTTTGGTGAGTGTCCCTGTTTTGTCTGTACAGATAATATTTACACAACCAAGTGTTTCTACAGAGGAAAGTTGTTTGATAAGTGCTTTATTTTTGGCTAATCTACCTGCAGCTAGCGATAAGGCAATACTTACCTGCGCTGGCAATCCCTGAGGCACCATCGCAGCTGCAATTCCTACTGCAAAAATAAATGCTTCCTTGAGCGTAAAATGCACAAAAAGCGTTACTATTACCAACACTGCACACAAGATTAATGTTCCTATGGTTAGTTTTTTAGCGATATTCTTCATTTCGTTTTGAAGTGGAGAACTGTTGATTGGTTGTTGTTGTGAAAGGTTTGCAATCCTTCCAAGTTCTGTATTCATCCCTGTTGAAACTACTGTGCCTCGTCCATATCCAGTTGCTACTGTTGTTCACATAAAGACACAGTTATTTCTTTCTCCCAGAGGAATTTCTCCTGGGATGAAGTGAGTAAATTTATTTACTGGACTTGATTCTCCTGTGAGAGAAAAGTCATTTGTTTGTAAATTATTTTCTTCGAAGATTCTTAGATCAGCTGGAACATTATCACCTTCTTCTATATAGACACAGTCACCAACCACGAGATTTTCCACTTTTTCTTCTACAAGTTTACCATCTCTTTTTACCTTAGCAACTGGATTCATCATTTTTTTGAGTGATTCCATAATTCTTTCTGCTTTGGCTTCTTGAATATATCCAATTGCTGCATTTATCAATACGATTACTCCGAGAATTGTAGCTCATCTTAGATCATCTAAGTATATTGAGATAAACATACTTGCGATCAAAAGGATAATCAAAACATCTTTGAATTGTTGGAGAAATTTTATCCATTTTGGAGTTTTATCTAATTCTGCGAGAATATTTTTTCCGTAGTCTTGAATCCTTTGTTCAACCTCTTTTGCACTAAGTCCATCACGGTTTGTTTTGAGAGAGTCCCAAAGCTGTTCTGGAGTTTGCTGGTATGCTGGATTGGACATTTTATTTTGAATCAGATACTAAAATTTTTTATTTTTCCTTGGTGATTTTATAGAGCAAAATAATTTCGATAATATTTACCATCATAGCCGTACCACCATAACTTATAAATGGTAATGTTAATCCAGTGTTTGGTAGTATTTTTAGATTTACTCACATATTCACAAATGCTTGTATGATTATTAGTGCTATAATTCATACTCAAATTGTTTTGTTATATTCACTTTTGACTTGGGGTAATTTCGAAATGAAATAATATGCGAGAAACAAGTATATTCCTAGTAGTACTATATCACCAAGCATTCCAATTTCTTCTGAGTATGCAGCAAAAATAAAGTCACTTTGTGCTTCTGGTATATATCCAAATTTTTGGAGCCCTTTACCATATCACTTTCCGCTAAATCCACCACCACCAACAGCAATAAGTGCTTGTTGATTTTGCCATCCCACATCTCTACTTTGAGGATCGACGTTTGTATTCAAAAAGTAGGTAAATCTTTTTTGGATATAATCAAACTTATCACTAACCAATCCAGCCACACTTCAAGCTAACAACGCTGTTATAAGTGCTCCACCGACCATAACCATAATATATTTTAGTTTTTCTCCAGAATATCGACACATTACTAATGCTACCATTGCCAAGATAAGCAATGTTCCTAGATCTGGAATAAGTAAAAATACAAAGAAAAGTAGAATATTTATTACGATAAAATTTGAAAAAAATTGTTTGGTATTGAGAATATCACGTTTTCTTATCAACCATGATGCAAAGAAAAGCACATATCAGAGTTTAAAGAACTCTGCAGGCTGAAGACTTCAGAGAAGAGGAAGATTAATCCATCATCTTGCTCCATTGAGTGTAACTCAGATTCCTGGTATAAATACAGATAATTGCAGAACCATCATAATGATTCCTATGATGATAATGTTTTTGTTCTTTTGGAAAAATCATAATGGAAGGAGATATACTCCAAATCCCATGACCAGTCCTATTGCTATGTTTTTGAGTTGTCTCAAAAAGTAGAAGTAGTTTGACGGATCTCCTTGTCGGTTTCCTTGGCTAATGAGTTTAAGCGTCAAGGTAAATGACTCATGAATACTCACGCTATAAATAGCAAATATTCCAAAGACAATTAAAGCAATTCCAGAAAGAATAATTGGCATATGTTTCGTTCAAATAAATATTTTTTTCGCAGAGAAAAGGCCTCCTTTAAATTGGAGACCTCTTGTATATATGATTCTAGAAAATGTTTTCAATACCTATACTGTTTCTATAGCTTGATTTCCTTGAAGAAGTGGATTGTAACAACGAAATAACAAACTAATAATATCTGGAGTTGTAACTCTTTCGACTTGAATAGACATACTTCACAATCCTTCGATGATTACATTACATCTTGTAGACAACATCGTTTCTCCTTTGAGAAAAGACCTATATCTCTCTACAATTCTTTCTGCGTCATCTTTTGTGTTAAGTACATTCAAAAATTTAGTTACCCAACTTTTGTTTATTTCTCCATTATCCTTTTCTGATTGATAGTAAGGGACAACGATATAAAAATCTTTAGTGTAAATGAGTCCTTGTTGGAGGTCTATATCTTCCAAAAATGAAACATAATCATTACCTTGTTTTTTGAGTGTGAGGTTTTCTATTTTTGTAGTATTTTCTTTCATGTAATTGATATAGTTTGACAGATCAAGGTAACTATTACGAACCAATATTTGAATAGGGAAATCGAGTCCATTGAGAAATTTTTTATATTGTTCTAGAATAATTCATTGTTCATCTCCATTTTTGAGATCTAGATTGAGTCCTGTCACTTTTAATATTGCTCTAATTCCAGCATCTTTGAGGATAAGGGTGTTATTTTTAATTTCAGAAATAGGTAGCATGGTCTCCGTATTGAACATGTTTTCGTGGTTGTTTTTTTGTATTTTTTTTTGGTCGAAAAGAGATACCATTTAAACTACGAGAAGGATAAAATGTTATTATATATTGCTAACAACTTGTGTCGAATAAAGGTTGAAGAAGAATCCTACAAGAATCCAACTCAATCCCATCAATGCAATGGCAATCGCGACTCCAATCAGAATTTTCTTTGCTTTTTTGACTCCTTCTTCTCCTTTGTCGAAAAGAATCAAGTAAAATGCAAAAATAACCAAGACAAGAGAGATAAAACTTACAAATCATAGAGCTATATTTAATAAGTTTTTGATATAAGCAGTTGCTGGGGCTTTGCTATTGTATGAGGTTCCGTTAAGTTGAAAAAATCCACGAATTTTGCTTGGTAATGAGTTTGTATTGTCGATATTATCTGTTTTGATGATCTTTGCAAGTTCTGTTTTTTGGTCAGATGACGTATTGCTATCTTGTGTTACTCCATCATAGTAAAAAGAGTCACTTTGTGCATTCACAAAATGGAAACTTACGAAGATGCTGAGTATAGCAAGAATAAAGAGTCAGATTTTTTTCATATGCATATAGATAGATAAAGGGTATATTGATTAAGATAGTGTGCTTGTAATTACTGTAGTACTTGTTTTTATAGCGGCACCTTCTGGGGTTTTCCCTTTGGCAAATGAACTTACTACTCGGAATATTGTACTGATAAGTATCCAACTAAGTCCGATTCCTCAGATAGCGATCAGTGCATATTTAATTCCTTTCATTCCTTCTTTGTACTTACTGTCATCTCCAGCAGCAGTCAAAATAATAAACCCATGGTACATCAAATAAATTAATGCAACCAAACTTAGAGATCCTAGTGCATAGTTTATCATATTATTTATGATTTGAAGTGTTTGCAGTTTGGCGTCTGTATATGTTTGAATTTCATTATTTACTCACTGAACACCATTGATTTGACTTGTAGTTCATACACTTTCAGGATTTTTGATGGCAGCATATGCACCAGCTCTCAAAGGATTGTCTAATCCATCAGCTTTTAGATATTGAGTTTGAGATTCGTTATAAATTGTCGGTTCTCCAGGAATCTCTAATTGAGCATAGCTAGTTTGTAGCCAAGAAGCCATTAAAACAATACTTCGAAGTGTTATTTTGTGTCGAGACTTCATATTTTGATACGAAAGATTAAAAACTTTTCAATATAAGTATAGTTATATTTTTCAAAAATTCAAATATTAGCCTTGAAAATCTATAGATATTTGATATAAGACTCTTATTCTTATCTATGAATAAGTTGACATTTTTAGTATATAATTTTAAAATAATGGTTTCTATATCTTCTTTGTTTCGTTTTGTATTTATTTTCTCTGTTTTGACTGTTGCCGGTGTGGGATTTCTTTTTGATGAGATGGCATTCATTTGGTTAGCTGTTCTCAATGCTGTAGTTCTTGGTTTTGTATGGCTTATCGTTCGCTTTACCAAGAGTTCTCCTGCTGTTTCTCATGCTCCAAAACACAAAAAGGAGTCAGATGAAGAAATTATAGAAGAAAAAGAAATTGTGGAAGATGAACCAGTGCAATCAAAATCATCTCACCATGCACATCATCAACAATTTGTAAAATATACATATAACCACAAAAAGAAAAAGAAGTCTGTAATAGTTTGGCTTATTGTAGCTCTTGTAGCCGCTAGTGCTTTATATTTATTGATAAAAGAGTCTGGTTCTTCTGATCAAAAAATAGTTGATGATTCATTGACTGGATATGCAGAAGATATTCTTTCCCAAAAAGATATGTTGTCAGGAACTGCTTATTCAGGAACTGTTGTTGAAAGTACAGGTCAAGTATTGTCTACAGGAAGTATCGTACAAGCAAATACATGAGTAGCTGTGGATAAGTCATTTGTGACTAGTGGAGAATCTACACCAACTACTACGCCAGTCTCAACTCCAAAGCCAATCCTTTCATCATCAACATTGAAATTTACAAGTACACAGTCACTTAGTCTTCTTGAATCAGTTGTTTATTTGTTACAAACACACAAGACTCCTTTGAATCTAAAGAAAGATGTAAAATTTCCAGCTATTTCTACTACAAATCCATACTACAAATATTGGTATACAGCATACAAACTTGGACTCATTGGACAAACTAGCTCTCCAACAAGTTTAGTTTCTTGTCAAACATATTTTGTTCTCAAAGGACTTTTGGAAAAATGGGATCTAGTTTATACTCCTACAAATGTAAAAACAGTATTCTTTGCTGAAGCACAAAAGAGAGATCTTCTTAATGGTTGTGTATTTGGAAAGATCTTGAAATGAGGAAACTTATAGCATTCTATCTTAAAAATTATTATTAAGTACTGCTTTCCAATTTTTTTGGAAATTCTATTTCTTTAACAATAGAAAATGAAAACAGTTCTTCGCTTTTGACAAACGAAATGGATACATTATTCTTCTCCTTCACCAGAAGAATTACAAGCTCTCATAAAGGAATATGACTTTCATGAATTGATTGAAGAAGATCTTCTTGATACCTATGTTCAACCTAAAATAGATCAATATGATAATGATATTTTTGTAGTACTTACATTTCCCAAATATAATCAACAAACCAGAAAGTATCTTATCAATGAGTTTAACGCTGTACTAGGAAAGGATTATATTGTAACGATAAGTACTTATGAGGCAAATCATATAGCAAAGATTGTAGAGCAATATAAGGCCGATCTGGCGGAATCCGATATCAAGGATGAGGAGGCATACAAGGTTTCACCTTATTATATCTTGTATACTACGATAGATGAGATGTATAATAAAACATTAAAAGCTCAGGCAGGTGCTATGAAAGATATCTTAATGCTTGAGAATAGTGTTTCATCAAATGATATTACACAAATTCCTTTGCATGAACTTATGAAAAAGAAGGCTAATTCTACTTTTTTGAAATATACTTTTCTTCCACAAAAGACGATCTTGATGGAAATTCAGAAAGCTTGTATTGGTTTTTATGATGGAGATTTGGATGTATATTTTGAAGATCTTGAATCCAAACTTGATAAGATACTTACGAATTCTATGATTATGATAGAAACTCTACAGTCTATTACTGAGACATATGATGAAACAATCAATAATCAGATGAATGCAATTATGCGTGTATTGACCTTGTTGACGGCTATTACTTGAGTGCTTTCATTGCTGATGTCATTTTATAGTATGAATATAAAGGTTCCCCTTATGAGTTCTGATTCTGCTTGGTGGATATTGTTGCTTATAATGTTTTCTCTGATTATACTTATGGTATTTATTTTCAAAAAGAAAAAGTGGATGTAATATCCACTTTTTCTTTTACTGTTAGATTATATACATATATTATATATTTTCTTATTTCTATTGACTTTATCTATATAATATTTATACATTATTTTATGTAAAAATCGTGTTTTTTATAGTATATCAAAACACAATGAAGAACAATCTTTTCTCCTCTGAAGTTGCCGAGCCAACTACTAAGCCTGAGACACCAGAAACACCTGAAAAAATCAAAGAAGTGCCTGTCAAAGTGCCAAATCCATTTGCTATTCCTACGCCAAATATACAACCAAATACAAAACCTAGTCCTAAGGCCTAATTTATTTTATAGGAAGTAGTATGGAAAGACAGATTCATCCAAATTCTTGAATCATTGATGCTCTATCATCTGAAGCAGAACATGCGACACCATTTTCTCGTATTCCAGGATTTGTAAAAAAATATGCCCTTAAAAAGGAACAAGAAACGGAATTAGTTTCTATACTTTCTTCTGTTTGAGAAAAAGAACTTTCATATCTTGGTACCAGAGTAGAAAACATACAAAATCTCAACTGTGCACAAACTCCTGATGTATATCAACAAATTATTCATCTAGAATCTGGAAAAGATAAAAATGGGAATCCTATTCGTTCTAAGTTAGAAAAACTTGCTAAGCAAATTATAGCCAGTGAAATGTGAGCTCCTGTCTATCAAATTCTCAAAGAAATGAAGATTGAAATGAATAGTTGAGCAATTGATCCTTCAACATTTGATAATCACCATACGGATACATCAGAACAACTTTCTGAGTCAGATAAAGAACTTGTACACCAAGAACAACAAGTGAGAGTTATTATGAATGCACTTATCATGTGAGCTGGACATAGAATTTTTGATAAAGTAGAATCAGATCCTAAATATTCTCAAACAATCAATAAAATTAGTCCAGGCCTCTATCAGTCCTATTATGATATGGTTTATACAAACTTAAAACATATGTGGGAATCTACTCCTAACTGAGCTTGAGTAAATACTGGATCTATGGAATTGTCCGCTGCTACGGATTGAACTAAAATCAATATTAAAGCAGATATGTTTCCTGTACTTCTGCATGAAATGGCTAAGTGAGTGATAGAATATATGGCATATACAAGATATAATGATCTGTCTCCTGAGCTTACTCAATCCATACTTTCTGTGGATAGCCGTGAATCTGAGCATCGAATGATGTTGGTATGACCACAAATCTACAAACAATTATTTTTCTTGATAAAAGAATCTATCGCCCAATACAATGAAACGAAATGAGTATTGGCACAAAAAGAAGAATCAGATTATATTATGCCTGTCTTTTCTCGTCTCGTTCAACTGCCTGCGACGGATTTTTTGGCATTTATGGAAATGATTCTTAGACAAGATCAATCTGGTACCAAATCAATGGAATTTATTAAAAATATTGTACAAGATATTGATGCTCAATATGCACTTTATCTAGAAAGTCGTCCTTCCCCACAGATGGAACTTACTATAGATGATATTGTCAAACAATTGGTTCGTGAGTTGGAAATTGATAGAGATTGTCAAAATTTTATAGAAGTGTCTGTTTCCAGATGCAAAGATATTCTCGAGTCTGATTGATTTGTACTTTTAGATAAAAAAATAGCGAGAAAACTTGCTGAATATTTTCCTGAATATATTGAAAAATATGGACCATTTGATGGTAGTGTGGATGATGCTTTTTTTGTTGAGCTGCAGGACACGATTGCTTGATTTACCTCTAGCAGGATTGAACAACTTGCGTTTGGAAACATTCATGAACAGCAAAAAAAATTTCCTAAACGAACCAAGAATCATGAGTGAAAAAGCATAAATATCCACCCAAGATTTCCTTTGTCTGCATTGGAAGAAGCTAAAGAAAAAATTTCTCCTGAATTGCTCCAAGATATAGATAACAAAATAGCTGATCTTATTCAAAAATGAAGTATTCAAGATTGGTTCAAAGATCATGATGAAATGTCTACTATCAATTCAACTCTTACAGAAAGATTTATTACTTTAGATAGCACAGTCCCTGAATGTATCATGGAATGGGAAGGAAATCGATGATTATACCAACTGACTACACTTGAACAACTCAAGAGAGAGTCTGGTTCGATGTGAGGACACTGTGTAGCTGATTATATAAATTCTGTGTCAAGGTGACAAATTAATATATATTCGCTTCGTCTAGGTACGGAATCTCGTTGGACTATAGGATATAGAACTTTAAATCAGGAAATCATTCAAGTAAAATGATATACAAATCGTCAGAAAAATGCGATTATTAGTGATTGAGATCCTGATTATAATCAATTACTAGAAACGTTAAAATATCTTACAAAAACACAAGAAGTTAAACAAATTAATGATATCCGAGCTTTTTATAATAACGGATATTTACTTACGAATAAGTGACTTCTTTGCTCTGAGGAATTTATCGAAATTATAAAGAAGGACCATTATAGTGTCAACTTATACCAATGATCTAAACATATTTTTGTAAATGAAGATGTAGACCAAGAAACGATTAAAAAGCTTTGTAAAATTGATTCTGTATCTTTGGTTTTTGATAAATATTGAGAATATTCTATCAATTATGATGTATCAAATAAGAAGCTTTCTCATATGCCGATTAAGGATAAATCTCCAATAGCAGATGAGTCTTTATTGAATAAATTGAAATCACTTTGTCTACAGTTTGAGGTTTCCTCTATTCAAGGGTTGGATCATTTGTTTTATAAATGATGATTATTTTTTACCAACAAATGACTTTTTTCTCCTGAGGAATTCATTGAACTATTTGAGAAGGGAGAATCAGATGATGTAATTATTATCCAAGGTAATGATATCGGTATACCAGATTCAATTTCTCCTGAAGCGCTCAAAAAGCTTTCGGCTCTTTCACAAAAGACATTACGTTTTGAAGTGAATGATGTTCATTTGGATTATAATACTACAACTAAAATTATTGTTGCCTCTCTTTTGAAAGATGATGCTTTTGACCGTTCTCAGGCTTGTGATGTTCATTATTTTGAAAAATGAGATCCTCTCTATACTAAGCTTCAAGAACTTGCTAAGACTATCTGAATCATGCAAATTAAGTGAATAGCTAATTTGGATAATGGTGAATATTTGTATACTAATGTATGAATAATTTCTCCCAAAGAATTTGCTCCATTATTTAGAAAATATTGAGATTCACTTCGTGTTTTAAATCCAAATTCTACTCTAGAGGTCCCAATTTCTATCATGCCTGGCTATTCATCTAATGTTACCTCTGTTAGATTTACAAAATGACCTTGGGTAATTACATGGAAAAATGATATAGAACAAGAATCTCAATATATAGAAAGTATTAGAAATGAACAAGAAGTTTCCTATAGTTCATATGCAAATAAACATGTCGATAGAACTCTTCATAATGATCATAATCGTAATAAATATTATGCGCCTATCATTTCTTTTTTAAATACAATAGTTAAAAAAGTTCCAGGGTATACGATAAAAGATTTGGATCATTTATACCAAGCAGGTACCTTGATTAGAACAAAACAATGATTTTATTCTCCACAAGAATTTATTGATGCATTGGATATGCAAGATTTTGATCTATTTATAAAAGATGCGGCGATAGCTATTCCTGAAGGTATATCCATGGACATTGTGAATAAACTTTTGGCTAAATATCCAGATATGAATTATCTATTTACTGTTGATTGATTTTGTGTGAGATATCACAATATGGCTATTCAGAGTCTTTCTACTCTTCATCATTCTGAACGATTGTGATATGTATATAAATCTCCTGAAGCTAAAAAGGTTTTAAAACATATGTTTACTATACTTCCAGTTTCTTATGTTGCTCGTGATTCTTATTTTATAAAAACAGATGCATGATGGGTTGAGCCAGAGGAGCTTGTTGTATCAACCGAACAAGAAGCTGAAATTATTCTCAAAAGTAATCGTAATAATTTTTATTTTGATATAAATACAGATATTTCTGTACTTCATAAGCTTCTTAGCTATACAGCAACGTTCCATTTTTTGGTGCCTGGAGTTGAAGGTATTATGTTAGATTATCAAGTTTCTAAAAAATCTATTGATTTTATGGCATGAGGAAGTTCTACTATACTCAATAAAGATCATCCGCATTATGAAGAATTGTTGACTGCTATTGTTTCTATTAGTAGAAAAGTTCCTGTATTAGCTGTTTCAAATTTTTCTAGAGATCTGAAGGATAGATGACTCATTGTCACTAATTCGTGAATTATAACTGAGAAACATTATTTAGAACTCTTGCAAAATAATATAAATCGCGATTCGTGAAAACAATACTCATGGACTTCAGACGGATATCGTTCTCCTGATTTTCCTGAGCTTGAGATCAATTCTCATTTTAGTTCTCCCAAAATCACACCTCTTTCTACAACACCAGAGAATGTGGTTAATTATCTAATTAAAATGGTGTCGATAGAGTTAGATCTTACTAATATTTCTCAAGATATTAAAAATAAAATTACTAGGATTAATTGATCGCTTACTGATTTGTCTGATGTGGTTGATTATCCCCAACTTAGATCAATATCTGGCTTTTGTAATGTATCTCATGCAACAATCCTTCGTCTTAAAGTATTAGATAAAATATCTAGGTGATTTATTCATATACCTTGGAATTATATTAAAGATTTAGATCTATCTTCCCTAGAACGAATAGATGAACGTGAAAGGTATACATCACACAAAACCACACAAGATCTTCAAATCATCAATAATCAGTCTTACGATATGCCTTTATTATCAGAACATAAAGTTTCTGATGTAGAAAATGTTACGGTAGAAGAAGATATTGATCTTCCTTTTTAAAAAAAATCCTCGCAGATGCGGGGATTTTTCTTGTTATCTCTATAAGTCAAACATTTTCTTTAAATCTTCGTCTCTGATGAGAGAGGGAGATCGCATAGGGTCAAAAGTGATCTCTAGAACCACGGTGTAATCGGGTGCGATCTCCGCTAGACTATTACGTATTGTGTCTTGAAGGAAATCCGCCATTGGACAGGCTGCTGTCGTGAAAGTCATCAAAACTCTGATGATATGATCAGCTTCTTCTATGTCTACTTTATAAATAAGTCCCAATGTATAGATGTCTACCATTGGAAATTCTGGATCATATACGGTTTGTAGTTTTTCTATTATTTTATCTTGGTTTATCATGAGTTTGTGGTATATCAGAACATAAAGCTATCTCGAGCCAGATGAAGAGACCTAGAAAAAGTGCTCCAATGAACTTGTTTCGTCGTCCCAAGAGGATGAGAAGGTAATTGATAATAATATAGATTCCAAAAATGAGAGAAAGTTTGTAACTTTCTTTGACTATAGTAATGTGATCTAAGTTTTTGCGATACACTTTTTGAACCAAGAAAAAAAGGAAAAAACTAGCTCATCGAGCTAAGATAAAAATTCCCAAAAAACTTAGTCCAATTGCGATAGCTGGATCTTCATACACATTAACACTTGTGTAGGTAATGAAAAGAATAAGCAATCCAATCGCACATTTGATTCCTGATATGATCTGATATATATTTGAACTACTAATGACAAGCGGGAACATACGAGACAGTAAGGCGATAAATAACTATCCTATCCTTCGATATTGATTTCATTTTCTTCTTCTTTGGCTGTTTCTTCTGGAGAAACTTCTTCACGTTCATCAACTGAACTTAAATAGAATCCATTATTTCCCATTTCATAAGATTTGTAGTAGATCTTTTCTCGGATACTAGCTCCAAATGGAATAAGTGAATATCCAAGAATTGTAGGTAACAACATAAGAAGGTATGTTTGTTTCTCTGCTCCATTGAGGAGAGATTGTTTGTACATAACACAGTATACTACAATAGCAAACGCGAATCCAATTGTATTTCCGATCAATGCAGATCCTGAATAATTTGGATTTGCTGAGAACTCTGTCTGACAAGCGGAAATAAATATAGAAAACACAATATGAAATCCTAGAACAATAAATAAAATCTGAACCTGACTACTAAAGATTAGATAGATTGGCGCGAAGATAAAAAACAACAATCCGTTTGTCAACAATAAGAGTCCATATACTTTGGATCCGTTGATATATTTTCTACTAAAAAATAAATTATAGATACCACCAATAGCTAGATTTCCAATAAATGTACTGATGAACCCAATAAAGAGCAATATGATAGATAGAATAGGATTGCTTGATGATCCTGCTGTTCCAGCTCATGTCATGGCACTAGAAAACATACCACCTACAAAGGTTGTAATCATAAACAATACTGCGGTGATAACTCCACCAACACCAATTCCAATTCCAATTTTTCCAAGAATTTCTCGTCCAGAAATATTACTTGGTTCGTTGGTGAGTTTGTTGTTTAAATTTGGAGTTGCTGCAAACACATCTGGTTCAGGTTGGTTGATAGGTTGAATTCCAGGAATTGTTCCAATTGGTGCGAAATCTTCGATACCCATAATAAGAGAGATAGAGAATAAATTAATTATTATTTTGCACAAGTTATATTACTTAGTCATTTTTGTATTCAGCTTATTTCAGATTCATCTTCTGTAAGGTGAGATATCACATATCATTTGTGCTGATAAACAAAATAGAGTTGAGATACAAATCTAACACGACCATTTTGATTTACTTTGATAGTGCTTAAGCTTCCTGGTATCTCTGTTTCTCCACAAGAGAGCGTTACATTATTTGTTTCTGTAATTTGTCCTTTGTCTGCTAGGCTTGCTCTCAATGTCTTGAGGTTGTCGTTAGCAAAGGAAATACTATCTCCAGATAGGACTGCTTCGTTAGCAATAATGATTGATGCTTTAAATCCAGATTCTGTAGTTGTATATACTTTTTGAATGCTTGCATTATCTGTATTTGTCTTGGTCTGTATATACAGATACGGACTTTTTACTGTTGTTGAAAATGTATCAAATGCTATAGTTGATGTTTGTGTTTTTGTACAAGCTGCAAGCAAAAATGCTGTTCCAATACATGCTACAATAGTTCGTTTTTTCATAGTTTTTTAGAGTACGATATAAATAATACTTAGAAGAACACCTATTCCGATACCGATTAGAAAGAATTTGGTATAAATTTTTGTAGCTTGGCTCTTATCTTCTTCATATCCAATTTGGATATTAGCCAAAATATTTCCCAACATTATTCATGAAAATATCATATATCATGGCATAAGAATATCTCTAGTTACTGCCAATGTTTGTGCACTCATGATATTTGCTCATCTTAAGAAAAAGAGTCCGACAACCATGGTCAAAAAGAAGAAGATTCCTTTGCATATTTCCATCAAAAATATCATATGTTTTGGTTATTGAATAAATTATTTCTTTTTAGTCATTTCGTTGAGTACAGATTCCAATAACTGAATATCTTTTTCATTTAATTCTTTTTTATTTCCTGTTTCTGTTGCAAGTTCTTTCTTTCTGGTTTCAATCAATGTTTTGATTTCACTTGTTTTTTTATCGGTACCTGTTGTTGTATTTATTGTTCATGTCGCTTCGATAACATTTGGATTCTTTGTAATAGAACTTGGTGTATTGTTTCCTGGTTCTATGCTGTTTATTTCGCATCCAGCCAAAAGAGTACTTGTCGTAAACAATGCTGTCATGATCAGTAATTTTTTCATAGAATATGAAACAAAAAATAAAGATTTTATCCAGAATATAGTTTTTATGCTAAAAATCAAATCTTTTCTAGTTTTTCTGTTTCAATGAAATCCTAGTTCTTATCTGATAATCAATATCACCGGCTGAATAAACTACTATAATTTCGTTTTCTGTTCCGTTTTCTATGATTTTTTCTATGTCTGATCGTTGATCTGTATATGTCCCACTACAAGCTTTTGCAAAGGTGTTTCATAATTCTACGATATTGTGAATATTGTCTCATCTGCGGCTAAAATCGAAATCACTCAAATTTTCTCTAGCAGCATAAATATCATAGATGTAAATTTCATCATATCATTTGAAACTTGGTACAAAATCATCTCGTCCGGTAAAAATTCTGGTGATTTGATGAGGTTGAAAAATAACGGTTATTTTTTTATCAGGAAATCTTGTTTTGAGTGCTTCAAAACCGAATCCAATCGATGATGCCATATGTCCATAATCAGAAAAAAGTCTGGCTCATTTGTTTGTTTCTCCTAGATATTCGAGTCTGCGTCGAAGTCCTTTAAAGGCTTTTAATTTGGGATGGTGAATGGTAAATTTTGGATCTATTTTGGATAATAAGGCATCGCATAAAGAGGCATTTTTGTTTACATGAGGCCCAAAAATATGCTCAAAATTATGTGATTCCTCCTGGATTTCTTCTATCTTGTCTGCGTATGGCAAAAACTCTGGGAATCTTTCCAGAAATCCAGCGAGCACTACAGCTTTTTGTTTGAGTTTGCTGAGCATCTCAGTGAATGCACTTTTGTAATCGTCAAAATCTTTGTAATAATCTGCATGATCAAATTCCATACTTGTGATTGCAGCATAATCTAGATCAAGATTGAGGAAATGACGTTTGTATTCACATGCTTCGACAACAAAGACAAGGTCTTTCATTTTTCCGTCGATATTTGACTTAGGTTTCCCTGTGAAAATATGATTGAAGATTCATTTAATTTCA
>Ga0302207_1000339_pt1 | contig 19234 bp, 17 predicted proteins | sample II_Fen_E2_2_FD_198792 | JGI IMG/M metagenome (GOLD analysis project Ga0302207, IMG submission 198792) | Peat permafrost microbial communities from Stordalen Mire near Abisko, Sweden - II_Fen_E2_2 | ecosystem: Environmental > Terrestrial > Soil > Wetlands > Permafrost | place: Sweden: Abisko...
CCTGCTGTCGACACATCAAAAAAAGAATTCTATATTACTGTCGCTGAATCTAAAATGAATTCGTACCTCACTATGAAAGTCAATTACACTTTCAAGAACCCGGCATACAGCTTATATATAAACAATGCTCCTGTAACCAGTGGCATTGATTTCCGGTATCTGGCAAGTTCACAGAAAGTTCCGATTGAAATTAGAAACGGATCAACAATAATTTCAACAGGATCTTTTATTGTGAGTTGTCTTCCGTTTATTCAGGTATATTCGGATGTTGAATTAGGGGGAGTGTATAATTTAGGCCGAATTTCGGTGACCGATCCGACTACTAATTTACCTTCAGAGATACTGCTTTCAGGTATTAAATTAAGGGGTGACTATGCTTCCCGGGTCGAAAAGAAATCCTATGCTTTAAAACTGAAAGATACCGATGGTGTAACTTCACTGGACCGGTCTTTTTATGGACTGAGAAGTGACAACAATTGGATACTGGATGCCATGTATATTGATCCGGGACGTATGAGGAACCGTGTTTCGACTGATCTATGGAATGAATTTTCAACCCGTCCGTATTATGCAGCCAGCGAGCCGGATATGGTAAACGGAACTCGTGGAAACTTTGTAGAGGTTTTTATAAACGACTCATACAACGGATTATATTGTATGACCGAAAAAGTTGACAGAAAGCAACTGAACCTGAAAAAGCTCAAGTATTCTACTGATTTAAGTACCGTAACACAACGGGGAGCCTTGTACAAAGCTGACAACTGGTCGATTGGAACCCAGTTGGGGAATCCGATTACCTGGGGAATAAATATCTTACCGGACTATGATAATAAATCAGAAGCATGGACTGCTTTTAATGTAAAATATCCGGATTTTGGAGATGGTGAACCGGTAGAATGGAAGCCTGTTTTTGATGCTGTAACTGTTCCTTACTGGAAAACCAGTGATCAGGTATTTACCTCAAAAGTGTCCACTTATTTTGATTTACCTGTTTTTATCGATTATTACCTGTTTCTCGATTTATTGCTGGCGACCGATAATCATGGGAAAAACTATTATCTGTCGGTCTACGATCAAACAGTTTCACCCAAAGTAAGTCTGACTCCCTGGGATCTGGATGGTGTCTGGGGACGACGATGGGATGGGTTGTCCAATTTAACCAGGGCTGATCAATCTTTCGAAACGTACATTAAATACAACGAGCCACAACAGAACAATCTTTATCTTCGTATGATGGCTTCAAATACCGAAGGGTTTAATGACAAATTAAAGAGCCGTTACAAAGAGCTTCGCGGAACCTATTTTTCGTATACCGGTTTGATGGCTCGATTTCAGAAATATTGTGGAGTGTTTAACAAAAGCGGTGTGAGTGTCCGTGAAAAATCGCGTTGGAACATTCAGGATATTAATCTTGAAATGACCTTTTTATCCGATTGGATCACTACCCGTTTAAATTATCTGGATATTCAATATCTGAAATCAAAATATACAGATATTCCTGAGATGAATCAACCAACTATCAAATTATCACCTAATCCGGTTATCAACATGGTGACGGTCTATAACGCCAATGCAGGAGATATCGTACAGATCATTTCGATCCAGGGTACTGAATTATCACGTACCATTTCGAATGGAAGCAATACAATGATAGATATGACCGGATATACACCGGGCATTTATTTCATTAAAGCAGGAAAATCTATTTCAAAGGTGATAAAGAAATAGTTCGGATGCCAAATTTCAGTAACACAATAACTCTCTTTACAATTCTCTTTATACGGAAAACTTAAGCAGTCAATGCTTAGGTTTTCAGGTAACAATTGGATAAAAAACAATTTCAAATATGTCGATAGGCATTTATATACCATAAACATGGTATATAAAATACCGCATCTTTGCGATTGTGAAGATGTAATTATTGCCGTATTTTTGCATCATAAAAATAAACAAACCCAAAATTTTTATTATCATGGCAAAAATAGCTAAAGATTTAACCGAACTAATAGGGAATACACCCCTTGTTCATCTGGCAAATTACAGTGCAAAGAAAGGACTTGAAGCCACCGTTATTGCAAAACTTGAATCATTTAATCCTGCAGGTTGCGTAAAAGAGAGAATTGCATTATCGATGATTGAAGATGCTGAAAAAGCTGGAAAGTTAAAGGCCGGAATTGAAATAATTGAACCTACCAGTGGAAATACCGGTATTGGATTAGCAATGGTAGCAGCCATTAAAGGATATAAACTTACGCTTACTATGCCCGAAACAATGAGCATCGAACGCAGGAATCTATTAAAAGCATTCGGAGCAAATCTTGTATTGACTCCCGGAGCAACCGGCATGAAAGGTGCTATAGCCCGTGCATTGGAATTAAAAGAAGAAAACCCGGCATCATTTATTCCTCAACAATTTGATAACCCTTCAAACCCGGATGTTCACAAACGTACAACCGGAGAAGAAATATGGAATGATACCGATGGTAAAGTTGATATTTTTGTAGCAGGTGTTGGTACCGGTGGAACCGTTAGTGGTGTAGGCAGATCGTTGAAAGCTCATAATCCCAACGTGAAAATTATTGCAGTTGAGCCTTCCGATTCACCTGTACTTTCAGGAGGAAACCCCGGTCCACATAAGATACAGGGAATTGGCGCAGGTTTTATACCAAAAAATTACGATGCCAGTGTGGTTGATGAAATCATTCAGGTTAGTAACGATAACGCCATTCTGACTTCACGCCAGTTAGCACAACAAGAAGGACTTTTAGTTGGCATCTCCTCAGGAGCAGCTGCTTATGCAGCAACCATATTAGCTCAACGTCCCGAAAACAAAGGAAAAGTGATCGTAGCCTTACTTCCCGATACCGGCGAACGCTATCTTTCCACATTGCTTTATGCATTTGAAGAATACCCGCTTTAATCAGGAGTGAGGAGTAAGAGGTAAGAAATTTGCATTTTTTCCTTTTCGAGCATTAAATCATTAAACAATAAAAATAATTAACATTAAAAATCAGGTAGCAAGAAAGTGTCATTGATCGCTTAGATTCTTACCACTTTCTTTCTTACCTCTTACCACTAAAAATATGGCTGATAACAACTTAAAATTCGAGACACTGCAGGTACATGCAGGACAGGTAGTAGACGGAACCACTCATGCCCGTGCAGTTCCAATATATCAGACGAGTTCATATGTATTTGATGACGCGGCAGATGGAGCTGATTTATTTGCATTGCGCAAATTTGGTAATATCTATACCCGTTTGATGAATCCAACCACCGACGTTTTTGAAAAACGAATTGCTGCCCTTGAAGGCGGCGTATCGGCTTTGGCAACTTCTTCGGGACAGTCGGCACAATTCATTGCCCTGAATAACATCGTTGAAGCAGGTGATAATTTTATTTCAACTTCCCATCTATACGGTGGTACTTATAATCAATTTAAAAATCAGTTTAAACGTCTTGGAGTTGATGTACGTTTTACTCCAAGTGATGAACCTGTTGAGTTCGAGAAACTGATCGATGATAAAACCAAAGCACTTTACCTGGAAACAATTGGAAATCCCGATTTAAACATTCCTGACTTTGATGCTATTGCTGCTGTTGCCGACAAACACGGCATTCCACTTATCGTTGACAATACTTTTGGTGCAGGTGGATATTTGTTCCGCCCATTGGAACATGGTGCCAGTGTAGTGGTCGAAAGTGCAACAAAGTGGATTGGTGGTCACGGTACATCTTTAGGTGGTGTAATCATTGATAGTGGCAAGTTCAACTGGGGAAATGGAAAGTTCAGAGCTTTCACCGAACCAACTGACAGTTATCATGGATTGGTATTCTGGGACGTATTTGGAACCAACGGTCCCTTCGGGAACATTGCATTCAACATGCGGGCGCGTGTAGAAGGGCTTCGTGACTGGGGGAATACAATTAGCCCATTCAACTCCTTCCTGCTCATACAGGGCCTTGAAACGCTTTCTTTGCGTGTTGAACGTCATGTCGAGAATGCATTGGAACTGGCAACATGGCTGGAGAAACATCCACAAGTGGAATATGTCAATTATCCGGGTTTGAAAAGCAGTCCGTATCATGCATTGGCTACTAAATATCTGAAAAAGGGATTTGGTGGAGTACTTTCATTCAAACTGAAAGGTGATCCGATTAAAGCCGACAGTCTTATCAATAACCTGAAACTGATCAGTCACCTTGCCAATGTAGGAGATGCCAAATCTCTGATCATTCACCCGGCAGCTACAACTCACGAACAACTTTCACCGGAAGATAAAATAGCCGCAGGAGTATTCCCCGGATTGTTGCGTATCTCTGTAGGAATCGAAAACATAGTGGATATAAAAGCAGATCTTGAACAGGCATTCGTTGCTATAAAATAACAAGTTAAGGTATATACAAAGAAAGATTGTTTTAGTTAGTTTTTTGTTAGTATTACTATGTATAAATTGCATCCCAATTAAATGGGGTGCAATTTTTATATAACCGCCCTTTTATCTGATAAAGCATTCTCTGCACAGGTTGAATTTATACTGGATAAAACAACAGCAGAAATTATTGAATCGATTACTTTTAAATTTCCGGAATATAATTTAAATAAAATATTCAGAATGAATTAAAACCAATTCCATAAAGATATTGCATCGTTTACAGTTGGTTGTATCATGCACATCAAATTCTAACGGGATTTCCTGAAAACCCAACTTGCGATACAGTGCAACCGAAGCTTCCATTTTAGTGTTGCCTTCAAGAACTATGCGTGAGAATCCACGGTTTCTTGCTTTTGCGATTAATGCCTGTCCCAATTGATAACCGATACCTTGTCTTTGGTATTGAGGATCGACCACCATTTTAACGAGTTCACAGGTTAATCCATCTCTTATTAATAAAGCACAAGCACCAACCGGTTTATTATTATACAAAGCGATAAAAACAGTTCCGCCTTTATCAAGGATATATTTCTGTGGATTACTTAAAAACTTGATATCCGATTCTTCCAATTGGAAATTAGCGGTAATCCACTCTTCATTAAGTCTTTTAAATTCTTCGGCAAATGCCATGACATTTGTTCTGACATCAATTACTACATTCATATCCAATTGAATTAATTTTAATGAATATACGAAATCACAAGAATTAATTATTTTGGTTTTGGTCCTGTTTACAGACTATTTATTATCGACCGGCTTAGATGCCCAATCCATCGAAGAATGAACTTACAATTGCTTTTTGTTGTAGAATCTTCGAGCCGGGAGGCACACTGTTGGTAATCCAAACATTTCCACCAATAGTAGAATCTTTCCCTATCGTTATCCTTCCTAAAACACTTGCGTTTGCATATACCACAACGTTATCTTCAAGTATCGGGTGACGGGGAATATTCAATGGTAATCCGTTTTCATCCATTCGGATCCTGATGGCGCCTAATGTTACACCCTGATACAACCGCACATGATTTCCTATGATACACGTCTCTCCTATAACTATTCCTGTGCCATGATCAATACTGAAATATTCACCAATTTGCGCACCCGGATGAATATCTATCCCTGTTTCGGAATGTGCTAACTCAGATATCACTCTTGGAATAACCGGAACGCCAAGATTTAGTAATTCATGAGCCACCCTATGATTGAATACTGCTCGAATAGATGGATAACAAAAGATAATCTCTCCATAATTATGGGCGGCCGGGTCACCATCAAAAGTTGCCTTAATATCCGTAGACAGCAATCGTTTTAATTCAGGAATTTTGTCAATAAAAGTAAGTGCAGCCTCTGAAGCCATGTTAACTGATTGTTCGTTATCATTCTCTTTTGAATTAAATCGAAGTCCATTCAATATTTGATCTTTTAAAAGGATATACAATCTTTCTATTTTTACTCCTAAATGAAATTCATATGTATTTGAATTCACGATTACTTCGCCGAAATATCCGGGGAAAATAATAGCACGAAGTAATTCAACTATTTCATGAAGTGTATGCAATGAAGGCAACGGTTTATAATGTTGTGGTATATATTCATATTCTGGCATATTATTTTGGGTCAACAACGAAATATTCTTTTGTAAAATCTCCATAGTCTCTGGTTTCATAATCAATTTTATTTAATATGGTTTTAGAATTATCAATTTAATCTGAACTGAATCTGATTTTTTCAGGTTATCTTACTATTATAAAAGCAAGCAATCACACATTTGATCAGAATACCGTATATAAGTCATATCTATAAACTATTCGTAGCATGAATAGCAAATTTTATTCATTGTGAAAAAGTAAATCTCAATGTATTAATATTTTTCACTACCGGTTTTTCTTTAATCAATATTTTATTTTCAATTCCTGAATTGAGGAATTCAGTAGAGACGCAGAAAATTCATATTCTGAAAAGTAATTCTGTGTGATCTTTATTCAGTATGAAATCAGGAATAATTCCTTAGAAAAGTATTAAATTTGATTTGAATAACTTATATCACACACGTCTAACAAAAAAACAGGCTAATTCGTTCTTGAATCAGCCTGCTTTTTTATTTAAATATTATCAGATTATCTCTCCGCTCCCAATGCAGATTTCTGATTTGGCATCATAAATCACTCCAAATTGTCCGGGTGCTATTCCCTGAAGTTTATGTTCTGACAATAAATGAACTCCATGAGGAGTTGAAATAACTTTTCCACGCGTAAAATCAGGAGTATGTCTGATTTTAAAAGTAACATCAATTTCTTCTGGACTAACTTCCCATGGATTATCAGCAATGAAATGAAAATCCCGCATTGAGAATTCATATCCATATTGTGTCTCAACATCAAAACCCTTAGAGGCATACACAATGTTTGCTTCAACATCCTTTTTAATAACATACCATGGTCCACCCGATAACCCTAATCCTTTACGTTGGCCCACCGTATGAAACCAGTATCCGTTGTGTGTTCCAAGTATTTTTCCAGTCTCATATTCAACAACAGGTCCGGTTTTTTCACCTAAATAACGACGGATAAAATCATTGTAGTTTACTTTACCAAGAAAGCATATTCCTTGACTATCCTGTCTTTTTGCACTTGGAAGTTCAGCTTTAAGGGCTATATCACGGACTTCATGTTTCATTAGGTTACCGATCGGGAACATTAGTTTAGATACCTGTAGTGAATCAATTTGAGCCAAAAAGTCAGTTTGATCCTTAACGGGATCTTTGGCAGTGCCAAGAAATACCTTTCCATCCTTTTCAATCGTTGTGGCATAGTGACCGGTAGCGGTTTTATCAAAGTCCTTTCCAACTCTTTGTTCAAACACACCAAATTTAATCAGTTTATTACACATTACATCAGGATTTGGAGTTAACCCGAGTTTTACCTTGTCTATGGTGTAGGAAACGACGTTATCCCAATAATCCTTGTGTAAATCTACAATTTCAAATTTACAGCCGTACTTTCGTGCAATAAGGGTGGCCATTTCTATATCTTCTTCTGAAGAACAATGTAATAATTCATCATCATCCATTCCAATTTTTATATAGAATAAAGTAGGGGTAAAACCGGCTTCTTTTAAAAGGTGCACAACTACCGAACTATCAACTCCACCCGACAATAATGTTGCTATATTCATCAATTAATTTAAAAAATAAATTTGTTGTTTGTAAAAATATTTTTTTGAAGCTTTTTAAAGCATGAGTTATTTGGTTCAAACCGATTAAATATAATACTCGGCCAAGTCCACAATACCAGCTCTCATGGCATATTTTGTAGCTTCATGTACATTATTCACTTCAATTTTTCGAAATATATTTTTTCTGTGCGTCATGATTGTATGAGCACTTACATTTCTATGGGATGCAATTTCTTTAGTCGTTTTTCCTAAAGCCATTTCTTTTAAGATTTCTTGTTCAGTAATAGTAAGCACTTGTCGTGCATTTATATTTTGAATATTTTTATTGCTATCGAGGAGTAAATTACTCACGTGACTGCAAATATATCTAAATCCTCTGTATGCTTCTTTGATTGCAGTACCTATTTCTTCTTTTGTTGAATCTTTCATCAACACACTAAAAGATCGTGTATTATATAACAATGATCTAAGAAACTCATCACTCAACTCATCCGAAAACAATATCCAGTCAACCTGTTCAAATCGACTTTGTAATATCAACAATTCATTTACACTTTCAAAATCAAAAAGGGTATAATCGAGGATAACCATGGATGTCGGAAAATTTATCAATTGGTTAATAAGCATTTTCTTTTCTGTGACATCCGTAATCTCAGAAAATTCAACATGATTATTCAATAAATAATGCCATCCTGCATTTGAGATATCCTGATTATCGGCTACAATTATATTTCTCATATTATTTCTATTACAAATAAGTATAATAAATTCTCGCTGTAAAATTACTTATTAAAAAGGCTAATCCTTCAATTACAAAAAAAAAGGCGACAAAAGTCGTCTTTTTTAATATTAATATTGTTTGGAAGTTAAAATATCCTACTTAATAGTTAATTAATACTCCCAAAGATCCTGTTCAAAATTTAGAAGTTCAGTTTCTATTCTTTTTTGTTCTTTTCTTATTTTAGAAGGATTCACTAAATATTGTAACAACATTCGGTTATTCAGGTTGCTGTCACCCAATAAATAATCAGAATAGAATTTTTGAGCAAAAAATTCATCGTATGTCAGACGTTGAGTATTATTTCCGTTTGGAATAACATATTGTCTTGCCAGATATGGACGTAACTCATTAAACGAAAACCAGCATAATACAGAACTTTGGAAATAGCTCCATTTATCAATTGTATTATCCATTGTGACATTTTGTTCAGTTAATGCATATAATGGAGCAATAGCAACAATTTGAGAGTATAAACGAGATGTGTGCTTGTCAAAGAATACAATTTCCTGGACTAAAAATTTCAACTGATTTTTTACATAATCTTTATAAGCATAACTCGATAAAACAGGTTGTTGTGTCACTGAATCACCAACTATTAAAGGAGTTTTCCTTATAGTATTATTGATGGTATCTTTTTCACAAATCTGGAAAAAGTTTTTAAGGCTATCCTTCGATAACGGATGATTATAAAGAGGCTGGATATCACGTTCTACTTTTTCATAAGCTTTCAAGGAATCATTTATAGCGGCATCCATAATGACTCTGAACAGACTTCTATATTCCGCATTTGGAATTACTGGAAAATAAAGTTGATAATTTTGTTTATCACGCATATCAATAATCCTATAAACAGTCCGTGACCATACAACATCATCATATCTATGATTCATTACAGCTATGGTGTCCGCCATTGAATTCATCGAAGTCGTCTGAAGTGCAACCGTTCCGTTTTTTTCAAAAAAAGGCAATTCTGTCTGCTGTGCCGCTACATAATTTGAAAAGAATGAAATGGTAATAACCATTGAGACAATCAAATATTTTTTCATATAATCATTTATTTATATATTCTAATTTATTTCGAACTTAAAGTTGAATAGCAATTGAGCCTAAGTCTCTTTGTAAATTATCCGGTCCTTCTGCTCTAATATTATTTATCATCAAAATGTCGCCTTTAATTAATTTTTCTAAGAAATTCGAATTTAAACGTGAGCCTCCTACCTGAAGAGGTGAAATCCCTTTTGCCAGCATAGTGAACGAAGTAATTCTGAATTTTGCTTTTATTAATTCATCCTTACCATAGCTGGCAATCAAATTTGAAGTTCTTAAAACTCCCGGAGACATAAATCCTCCTCTAATTGGTTTAGCTCCCGGATCGGACGGTTGAATAAATGCTTTTGGATCAGGAAGGTATTTAACGCGATATGCACCGCCGCCCATTTTCCTCATTTTGCCTTCTACCTTTGCCCATACTTCGATATTAATTTCATCATCCCTCGATGGTTGGATCATATATCTGCTTCCTTCCTTTCTAGCACTTCCTCCAATTACACGAACTGCTACATTTTCGGTAGCAACACCGGGTACTGAAACACTAAATTTATTATCGATTCCACGATATACTACATTCAAATCTTCATTGGATAAAGTTGCAGAAGGCTCCCCAACAATATAAGTACTTTTAAAGGGACGAACTAATACGGTACCATCATTTCCCTGCAACTTAATTTGCCCCGAATAAGTCATTATTCCAAGCTTACTGGTATTCACTTCATACAAACCTTTATTAATACGTTGCCCGTTTACATAATATTCCGGAACTTTCGTAGAATCCATAGCAGATAATACAATTCGGGCACTATATTTTTCTCCTCGAATAACGTAAGGTGTATTTGGAATCACTTCAGCAGTAATTTTATTTACCCTGAAATCCATTACATCTGTTTGTCCTTTTAAGTATTGAATGATTTCAGCTTCCGAAGAACGTACATCACTTTGGTATTTAGTAAGAATAGTGACTACTGCTGATAATGGCATTCCTTCAAATAATGCTTCTTCCCATCTTTTACCATCTCTGGTTTTTCCTGTAGCAAAAATCGATTGATACATTTTTTGTTTCGAGGGATTATTCACAGATAAATTAACCAGAAAATCGCGGTATTTATCAATTTCTTGTTTTAATTTTTTACCATGTCCATTAACCATTCCGTATTGAGCAGCTTTGTCCAGGTTATCTTTTGCTTGTATCTGTTTTACATATGCACTATCATTCGCATCTTTATTATCAGCAAGCCTAATGATTTGGACTTTGAAATTCTCAATATATTTATAAATGTCATCAGAATTTTTCTTTACAGATTTAGCCTTTTCAAGCCATTCCCGCACTTTAGCGGGATTTTTGTCGAATAAATTTTGGAAATCAGCATATAAAGATTTATTTCTTAATTCAGCTGATTCTATTGTTTTATGTAAACTATTATCAACCATTGTAAACCCATTCAAAATTTCACTTGATACATTTAAAGCCAACATCGCTGTTAACACTAAATACATCATACCTATCATTTTTTGTCTGGGCGTTTCGGCACAATTTTTAGCTCCACTCATTGGAATTTTTCTTTAATTTTTAGGTTCTGTAAAATTCCCCGGGGTTTAACCTAAAGCATTGAGCATGTTACCATAAACATGGTTTAACTCGGCAATTTGTTTTGCCAGTTTTGTTGTACCATCTTTATAATTTTCAGTTTCAACAACTGCAAGTGTAGTTGCTGATTTCATCTTTTGGACATCTCCAACAATTGCATTTAATTCTTCATTAACCGTTCTTAAGCGATCAGTTTGTTGGGTAATTCCTTCTGTTTGTGCTTGTATATTCTTCAATTGAATTTCATAAATTGAATTTATTGAAGAAAGGTTCTTGTTAATATTATCAACTTTACCTGCATAAAGTTTTGTGTTTTTCTCTACCGCTTCCATACCATCTGATATCCCCTGGTAAGAATTTGATAAAAGTCCGGTTGCTGTGTTTAACGAATCCTGATTTTTAATAAACTTTTGCGTCGACAGAACAGCTCCGTCTATATTTTTCACAAAGATATCGGTTGCTACAACTACATTTGAGAGGCTACTAAATTGTTGAGCTGTAGTTGTCAGATTTTTTATTCCTTCTGATAATTTCTTGACATCTTCATCATTTATTGTTTCTGAATAGTTAAGTCCAACCGAACGCGATGAATTAGTAACGATTCCTGTACTTTGACTTTGACTTTGACTTTGTGTGGGTACATCTCCCGAAATCAGTGCATTTGACTTACCTTCAAAGTCATAGACTTTATCCCATTCATAATCTTTATGAGGTTGATCAAATATCCCTAAAGCAAATAAAAAAGCTTCGACCGACATCCCGATCCCCAACATTTGACCTGCATAAGGTAAATGTAATATTTTAAACATCGCACCAATAATAACAACTGAAGCACCTAAGCTATAGGCAGCTGCTAATTTTTGTTTTATTTCGGGTGAATTCCACCAAATATCAAATTTTGATTTATTCTCTGGCATTTTATTAGTTATTTAAATTTATAAAAGGAAACCAATTATTATTCCCCATTATATGAACGTACACAACGGAAACCAATGTATGGACGACTTTCATTTTGGTATTCATAAGTTTTCACCCCACATTGTAAGTAATAAGCTATATCTTTCCACGAACCGCCTTTAATTACTTTACGTTTCAATACATCAGGGTCATCATTTTTAGCATTATACTGGAAACTCGGGTTCATATCCGAAACCAATAAACTACTTGACACATCATAAGCCGAAGAAGTCCATTCAGCCACATTACCTGCCATATCAAACAAACCGAAATCATTTGGCGGATACGACGCTACTTTCATAGTAGTTGCCCCCATGTCATCAGTATAACTACCGCGCATAGGTTTAAAGTTGGCCATAAAACAGCCCGTTTTATCACGAACATAATTACCTCCCCAAGGATATAATGCCATTTTTCTACCACCACGTGCAGCGTATTCCCATTCTGCTTCAGTTGGTAAACGATAATCTTGCCCACCTATAGAGTTTGCACTATTAAATAATTGAGTTCTCCATTGACAAAAAGCCTGTGCCTGTTCCCAGGTAACACCGACTACCGGGTAATTAGAGAATCCCGGGTGCGAAAAATACATACGCATCTTTGGATCATTGTAAGAATACTGAAAATCGCGTAACCACATGATCGTATCAGGATAAACATTTACAATACGGGTTGATATCAAATCTTTCCGGGTTGTTATTTTTCTGATAATTGTTTTATTTATTATCACCCCATTATCTACATATGAAGTATCTACACGCGCTTTTGCTCCTTTTGGATAAGCCCCGGTATTTACATCATATTTATTTTTTGGCAATGCAGCCTGATCATAATTAATCCATTCATATTTAAATTGAAGTTTGCTTGGATCAATTTGTTTTTTAAATCCCAGGGCATTGTTATCATTGTAATACATAGATTCAAGAATTGTTCTGATTTCTTCATCTTTAGTATTCCATGGTATTTTTATTTTCCAGTTTAAACGAGCGTTTTCTGGACTTGCGTCATCAGTCTGATTTTTAAATTTCAGTCTGAATTCATCTTTTCCTGCAATGACAAGTTGCCTTAATGCAATTGAGTCACGAACCCAAAATACAAATTGTTTGTATTTATCGTTTGTAATTTCAGTTTCATCCATCCAAAATGCATCTACTGAAACATTGATAGATTTATCATTGATTGCTCCGATAGCAGACTGATCGTTAGCTCCCATCATAAAAGACCCCCTTTTGATAAAGACCATACCATATGGTTGTGGTTCAAAAAATTTGCCTTTGGTTCCAAGACCCGTTAATTCACCTGCAGGTTTGTTGCAAGCAACAAGCAGGATAGTCAGTACTATAATTATCAGATTTTTTTTCATTCTTGTGCCATTTGTTTATTGAAATAAAAACTGTGATCTTTTTGATTGTTTATAAATGTAATAAAAAATTCGTTATAATATCCTAATGCTTTTATATTTGTTGTTTCGTTTCCCAAATATATATTCAAAACTGTACATTACAATTATTTCATGCGATCCTGAACTAACTGTAATTATTTGGGATGTTGGAAGATCGTAAGAATAACCAATTGATAATCCACCGGCAATATTAATACCTGCTAAAACAACTACAGCATCCTGTACTCTATATGAAAGTCCACCCCAATATTTATTATCATATTCCAAACGGGATGAAAGATCTAATTGCCAGGAACTATAATCAGTTTTAAAAAGAGTACTTGGTTTTAATACATATTTTGGATTTGCCAGGGCCAAATTATAACCACCTGTCAGAAACAGAGTACCAAATTCTTTAAATTCTGATTTATCACCCCAATTTACAGTAGGACTATTTAGGTGTAAATAAGATAAACCGGCATAATAGGTTGGAGTAGAATAAAAAAGCCCCACATTCATATCAAAACTCATTCCCACAACACTGCTTTTTGGTATTTCCGGATCTTCAGAAATTTGATGATAATCACCAATCGGGATGATGTGTTTAGGGTCCTGGATACTATCTCCATTATTAAACCCTAAACTTACAAAACCTAGATCAGCACCGATACTTAAAACTCCCGTTCCGAGCTTCTTTTTAAAAGCATATTGCAAATGTGCGGATTGATTAATAAATTGTCCAACTTTATCATTCAAAAAAGTAAAACCAACACCATTAGAACTATTTGCAATTTTTAATGGTGCATTAATACTAAAAACAGTTGTTTGGCCTGCATTCGGAATCCCAATCCATTGAATACGATGCTGCCCAGTTACTTGAATCATATTACCTTCACCAACCGCTGCAGGATTAAAGGATGAAATATGAAACATATACTGACTTAGTTGAGCATCAAATTGTGAAAATACAGAACCTATGCTAATAAGTAATAACAAAATACTTAATACTACTTTTTTCATAGGGACTTCTGATAATTTATCTATCACAATCAATGCCACTTTTCTATTTGACAGTTGTGTCTTCTATCAAACTGAAAAACTATCAAAAAATTGTTTTGTTTAACATTTTTGTTAGATTTCAATCTTTATTGACATGAATTCACAGCTTCATAGTCAAAAGAAGCAGCATATAAAAGCCTGTTAATATTCTTCTTCATTAAAAAAGAAGTCCTCCTTGCTCGGGTAATCCGGCCAAATGTCTTCAATACATTCGTAAATTTCGCCTTCATCTTCAATTTCTTGTAGATTCTCAATAACCTCGAGAGGCGATCCGGAGCGCATAGCATAATCTATCAATTCATCTTTTGTGGCGGGCCAAGGCGCATCCTCAATTTTTGAAGCTAATTCCAATGTCCAATACATAATCAGCTCGTTTTTTTTTAAAGTAAATAAGTTAAGTAAATTAGATTTCTAATTTTGTGCAAAAATAGGGTTTTTTTTTATTAATCATGCGTTTTCCAATAAATTTCTTCACCTTCATTTTCAATTGTAAAATACCTTGATAGAGCGAAGAAATAGTCAGACAGTCGATTTATATATATATATATTTGATTGTCAACTTCATACAATTCATTTAAATCAAATAGTCTCCGTTCTACTCTTCGGGTAATAGTTCTGCAAACATGACACAATGCGCCGGATTGTGACCCACCCGGTAATACAAATGAATTCAAAGATGGTAAATAAGCATCAATTCTATCAATTTCCTTTTCAATTTGATCAATACTTTCAGTTTTGAGTACAGAAGCTTGTTGAAGTGGTACTTTAGAAGTATCGGTAGCTAAATATGAACCAATAGTAAATAAATTATTTTGTATTGTACGCAAAAAGATAATATTAGTTTCATGAATAGGATAAGTGGTTAGTAAACCAATGAAAGAATTCAATTCATCAACAGTACCATATGCTTCTATCCGGATATCATTTTTAGGCACTCTTGTGCCACCAATGAGTCCAGTCTGTCCTTTATCACCTGTTTTTGTATATAACTTCATTTTAAGTAAACTATTTTATTTTCTATTCAGTATTTCACTTATAAATTAATAACGCATTTTATAGTGTTTCTTGTTTAAATCAGGATTAAAAAAAACAATTCCCAATTCAAACAAATCGATGGTTGACATAACCAGTGGATGTTCTTTGATTACCTTCCATGCACCTTCCATGTCAGAAGACCAATAAATATCATCGATTACCATTATTGTACCTAAATTAATCTTTTTTAAAGCCTGTTCAAAATAATTTAATACTGCCAGAGATGTATGATTCGCATCTATAAAAATCAAATCCAAATGATCAAATCCATTCAATACTTCTGAGAGTGTCTGGTCGATATTACCAATAATGAGTTGAATATTTTTCAAATTTAATTGCTTAAAATTCTCAATTGCTACATTTGCAATTTGCTGAGATCCTTCCAAACTAACGACACAACTTGTCGAAGATGGAGCTGCTAAATAAGAGGTTGTTAACCCAACTGAAGTTCCTAATTCCAATATATTGCGTGCCTGGATATAGTCTGATAATCTATACAACAGTTGACCATATCTACCTGATTTAATTGATTTTTTCGCAATTTCAGAAACAAGAATATTGCTTTTTCTTCCGGTACCAAAATCAACAACATTTAACAGCCTTTTGTCTTTTTTTAATCTCAATCGGATTTTTTCGATAGTTGAAAAAATGTAATAAGACCCATTGTTATCAACTACAAACTTTGTAAAATGAAAAACATAAGGTGAATGAACTCCAAATCCGTGAGTATTTTTTGCAGTTAGAAAATGGAGGATAAACTTAAATGTTATTCTAATTCGATTCATAATTTACAAAATTAGAAAAAAAAATGATAAAACAGATATTTTTTTTTGTATTAAATTTTAATAAAAGAAAATTGATTAGCATTTGCTGATTTATTAATAATAAAATAATATTATAAAAGGTTTTTCATATATAGAAATCACGAATTCGAATGATAAATTTAATTTTCACCCTTAATTACTCCAAACCAAAATTCTTTTATTTATAAAAATCAAATTGGGAAAAGCAATTTTAGACAACATAATTTAACTGGCATTCCATTCAATCTTTTTAAACAATAAAAATTGAACCACTTAAATGTTGCATCGTATATCCAAATTAACAGGATTTTATTCATTTTATCAATTTGTATTTTATTTCAAATTTACATTATTTGAAAATCCGGAGAATTTCACTCCAACGCTTTTTTTGCAGAAATTGTCAGTTTGTATTTCTAAATCAAATGTAATATTCTTCACTAAAGACTGCTTGTATGAATTTATTCTTTGTAAGTATTTTCAACTATGATTTTAATCAATAAAATTATACCTCGTACGATTCAATGCTTATTTAAGTAATGGTCTTAATAGATTGTTGTATTATGTCCCTCAGTTATTCAATGCATAAGACATATGAACTCTAAAATTTTGTATCAACTACTTTATAGAAAAACAGGTATTATTTATAATTTTCCAAAGAATGACTTTTTAACATCTGAATGATCTTACTTGCTAACAGAATTTGTAAGTTATACTAAATCCTACATTTTAAGTCAATTCTGTTTATTAAAATATCCACTTCCACTTTAATTCCTCTCCACTTGCTGTTTTATACCCGTTTTATACCCGTTTTAAGGTAAAACACACATAAAACATATCTAAAACTTACTAAAAACTTAGATGTTCATATTTATAGAGATATGTATAAGTATGTATTATCTATGTTTTACATAAGATTTTCGGAAATAATGTTACAAAACCGGAGTAAAAGGGGTAAAAAAGTGGAGCAAAAGGGGTAGTGGAAATAGAATTTGTGGATAAACCAACAATACGACACTACATTATTCGTATTACTTTTAAAAGATTTACCAACCTAAATGAGATGATTAAACTCATCTAAGCACAGATTTAAAGCAAAGAAAAGTTTTTTTGGTTAAAGTCTATATGTAAAATAAATCTATTTTGTTTCTTGAGAATAAAACGGTTTGGTAAGGTTCTTGATAAATATGGACTATGCAACATTATCCAAAAAAGGGTTTCAAATAGGACAAGGAGTCAGATAGCTTAAATTACAACAATTTTGAGTATTCTTTTTAAATTCCAGCGTGAACAAAATAATTCATATCACTTAAAATGAATGGGATATTTTAAAGTTTGACTAACGGTTATAATTCTAATATGCTTTAGGGAATAGTAACATATAACTTGCAATTAAAATAATAATATGAAGAGTATGGTCAATCGCAACTGTAGTTATGTATTTTGATTCATCAGTCTCAATATATTTCAATTTGTACTTACCTGTTATAGAATCAATCAGCAAATGAATGCTTCCATTTAGAAGACTAAATAGAATGCCTTGTAAAATAGTCAATCCCAGAATTATGGGACTTAGAATTAAGAAAACTCCGGTATAAATTCCCACATGTTCCAACAGATAAGGCATTTTTAACGACTTAAGTTTGCTTAGTTTAGTGCCTTGAAGAAAGAAATCTGCAAAAATATGCATCAATATAAGAATAATGATCCTGCTCATAATGGGTAGAATTAATGTTCGGCAAATGTAAATAAAACTTTCAATTCAACTTCAAAAAATTTCTTAATAATTAATTTCAACTGCATTTTTAAGAAATAAAGAATCCTTCCCAATTAAGGGAAGGATTCTTTATTGTTTATTTCAATAGTATTTTCCGTGTAAACACATTGAAATCGGTTACAATTCGAACAAAATAATACGCATTTGGATAATTACTCATGTAAAATTCCTTTAACCCAGTCACATTATTTTCCATCATCATCATTGTACCCAGTGTATTATAAATATAGATTTGTTTTGCTTTCTGCGAACAATTTACAAATATATTTTTATCTCTTGAGTATATATCTAACGATATCCTATTCTGATCTAAGGATGTACCAATACTAACGGACATCTGTATCGCATTAGAGGTGGCAGGGCTACCGGTAGCACACGGTGCATTGGAAGTCATTATTACCGAGATTAGATCACCATCTGCTGGAGTGTACGTAAATGTATTTAAGTTTGTACCTACTTGATTTGCACCGTTAAACCACTGATAGACCGGTGATGTACCACCACCAAGTGGAGTTGCTGTAAAAGCAACCGGGATACCTGAATTTACCGGATTAGTACTTACTGTAATTGAAACACTTGCCGTAACAACAGGATTAACTATCATTGTTACAGGAATCGATGTTACAGGACTTCCGGAAGCACATACCGAATTAGAAGTCATTACTACCGATACAACATCACCATTTGATGGAATATATGAATAAGTAGGCAAATTAATCCCCACTGGTGTAGCTCCTTTATACCACTGATAAACAGGAGACACTCCACCGCCAACAGGGGTAGCAGTGAAAACTACAGTTGTTCCTTCACAGACATTATTTGCATCAGGCAAAATTGAAACACCGGCTGGAACTAATGCATTCACTGTCATAGTCACAACATTCGATTTGACAGGTGAACCGCTCAGGCAAGGTGTTGCGTTGGAAGTCATTACTACCGAAATCAGGTCCCCGTTTGCAGGGGTATAGAAATAGGTCGGTGAATTGGTACCTACAGGAGTTACTCCATTAGACCACTGGTAAACCGGCGTTGTACCGCCATTGGTTGGAGTGGCTGTCAGGGTTACGGATGTTCCGGCACATACATTGTTCTGATCAGAGGCGATCGATACACCGGCAGTTAATGGCGGATTCACGTTCATGGTCACCACATTTGATTTTACAGGTGAACCGCTCAGGCAAGGTGTTGCGTTG
>Ga0302207_1000340_pt1 | contig 19212 bp, 8 predicted proteins | sample II_Fen_E2_2_FD_198792 | JGI IMG/M metagenome (GOLD analysis project Ga0302207, IMG submission 198792) | Peat permafrost microbial communities from Stordalen Mire near Abisko, Sweden - II_Fen_E2_2 | ecosystem: Environmental > Terrestrial > Soil > Wetlands > Permafrost | place: Sweden: Abisko...
TTATAAAGCTGTTGAAGAAACAGTAGGTGACCGAACAATTGTTAATGTAACTCTTATGGAAGATGCAAAAATGCTTCAGGAGGCAGTAGTAATTGGTGAGTTCGGTGTTAAGAGGGTCGGGCGTTCCATTGGAGCAGCGGTTCAAAACGTGAAAGGTTCGGATATTGCCGAATCAGGTCGTGAGAACTTTATCGATGCTCTTCAGGGACGTGTTTCAGGTATCAACGTAACAGCTTCTTCCGGTTCACCGGGTGCTTCATCAACTGTTGTATTACGCGCTCCTACTTCTATTTCAGGAAATAACTCTCCGTTGTATGTTATCGACGGTGTGCCGATAAGCAATACTACATTCGACATGAACAGCCAGTTGGCAGTTGCTCCTTCCACCTCAACAGCAGGTGCACAAAATGACTATTCCAACCGTGGTTCGGATATTAATCCAAATGATATTGAAAATATTACGGTATTGAAAGGTGCTGCTGCAGCCTCTTTATATGGTTCGGATGCTTCCAACGGGGCAATTATTATTACAACAAAGAAAGGCCGTTTAGGAACGGCCAGAGTTACCTATAGCAACAATATAAAATTTGACCAGGTGAAAAGATCTCCTGCTTTTCAGACAATGTTTGATCAGGGGTCTTTTGGTACTACCAACTACTATAATTCCAAGAAATGGGGTGCTCCCTATTCTCCGGGTACAACACTATATGACAATGTTGGTAACATGTTACAGACAGGTATCAGTCAACAGCATAATTTATCGTTTGATGCAGGGAATGACTTCATGACTATCCGCGCCTCTGCCGGGTTGGTCGATCAAACCGGTGTTATTCAGGTGGCCGGCTATACACGTAAAAATGTTTCTGTGGCAGGTACGTTGAAATTGGCAAAATGGATGGTTCTTAGTACATCCATGCAATATGTAACCAGCACGAATACGAAAGTGGCTAAAGGTGCCGGTGGTGTTTTGGACCTGGCGATGGGTTGGCCATTAACCGACGATATGCGGACTTACCTTGCTCCGGACGGATCTTCCATGCGATATCCAAATAAATACCAGGATATTGATATTCTAAATCCATATTTTGATATGAACAGGGACAAACGGTATGATGTTACCGACAGGTTTATTTCTACCATGAACCTCACAATATCCCCTGTCAAAGATTTAGAATTTCGTGCCCTGGTTGGTTGGGATACTTCGGCAAGTACGTATATAACTTCGATTAATCCTCAATTTACTGGTTCTGTGACTAAAAGTGGTAGTTATGACCAATCGAATGTGATTGAATCGGATCCTACTGTAAATTTACTGGCAACTTATTCTAAGAAACTCGACAAATTTGATTTTTCGTTGACTGGTGGTTATAACCAACAGGAAACAGGATCAAAAACACTAGCCGTGCATGGTTCTAATTTTTATGTACAGGATTTTCAATCCATTAATAATTGCGACCCGCTTACTATTGTCGATTTAACATCTACAAGAAATCGTAGAATCCAGGCTCTATTTGCTTCCTTCGGAGCGTCCTATAATAATATGGCGTTTGTAACATTACGTGCCAGGAACGATTGGTCATCAACCCTCCCGGTTGCAAATAATTCTTATTTTTATCCGGCACTTGACGTTAGTTTTATGGTATCGGAACTTCCTTTCATGAAGAAATATGCTGATACATGGAACTATCTGAAATTAAGAGGCTCTATTGCCCGTGTGGGTAAAGATGCACAACCACTTTCCATCCTGCCGGCATTAACCTTGCAGCCTTCAACAGGTGCAGGATTTGCTTACGGTTTTTACGGACCAAACATGAGTCTGAAACCTGAATTGGATGATTCATGGGAAGTTGGTGTGGAAGGACGTTTATTTGATAACAGGTTGACTTTTGACTGGGCTTATTACAACACAGATTCAAAAGATCAGATCATTCAGGGTTTCCGTATGTCGTATGCTACTGGTTTTATCCTGAATAACCGGAATATGGGTTCTTTCCGTACAAGTGGTACTGAATTTCTGGTTAATTATGATTTCCTGAGAACCAGGGACTGGACCATTAATGCCGGTGTTAACGGAAGCAGGAACTATAGTAAAGTGTTGGAATTGCCAGCTGGTGTAACAGAGTATTACAGTTCTGCTACCTGGATTTCAGGGAATATCAGAAACGGTATTATGGTAGGTAACCCTATTACAACTGTTTCAGGACTTGACTACCAACGCAATAAAAAAGGACAGGTATTAATTGATCCTACAAGTGGAACGCCATTGGTAAACAGCACCTGGTCAATATTGGGAGACAGGGAAGCAAAACTCAATTTTGGTTTTACTGCAAGCGTGAAGTATAAAAACTTATCGCTGTCATGTTTGATGTCAGGTAAACTGGGCACACAAGTGGTGAATGGTACGAAAAGAATCATGATGACCAATGGTCAGAGCCAGGAGTCAGTAGCTCAAAGGACATCTATGCTACCTGTTGTATTTAACGGGGTTATTAAAGATGGCAAACAGGATACTGCAACGCCGACAGTTAATAACATTGCTGTTCGTTTGGGAGATTTATCATCTGGATATGCCGGAGCCGATCCAGATTGGATTGAAAAAGATATCAATTATTTGAATATGTCTGAATTGAGACTGTCTTACAGTTTTGACAAAAAACTACTCAGTAAACTTTCAAACAACCTGATTTCGGCATTATCGCTTTATGCAGCCGGAACCGACTTGTTTGTATTGACAAACTATTCAGGTCTTGATGTCGCAGGAAATGGTACTTCATCTGCCGTAGGTGGAACAGGTGGCGTTGGATTTGATATGTTAAGTCTTGGTGCTCCACGTGGACTTTCTTGTGGAATAAATATAACTTTTTAATTTTGAAATAATATGAAAAAGATATTAATAGCATTTGCAACAATAACGACATTATTAATAGCCTCGTCATGTAGTGACTATTTGAATGTCAACAAGAATGTGGATACCCCGGACTGGGTACAGCCAAATTTGCGCTTAGCGCCAGTATTATCGGGATTCGTTTCGAATTACTACGATATGAGATTGGTGGGTCCAATTTGTCAATATTATAATGGAAGTGGAACAGCAGCTACTTATGGTTCGTCTATGTACTATTCTGCAGCAACTGATTATGCTGAAGTATGGAAAATGGTGTATTATGAATGGGGACAGAACGTGGAAGACATGATTAATGACGGTAAAAAAATGAATCAACCGCTGTATTCAGGTATCGGACTGGCTTTAAAGGCTTATGGCTGGTATGAGTTGACTTCGCTGCATGGTGAAGCTCCCTGTAAAGAATTCCTTGATCCGGGACGTACTGTTTTTGATTATGATTCCCAGGAATACATCTTCAGCCAGTCACGCAGTTGGGCCAAACAGGCAATCGCTATCCTGACTGCTCCTGATGCTGCAACTTATCCAACTGTTCTATCTTCGAATGACCTTATGTATAAAGGTGACCGCACAAAATGGCTGAAATTTGCCTGGGGTGTTCTTGCCAAGAACTATATGACCTTGTCAATGAAAAATCCACTTTACATGGATTCTGCTATTGTGGCTGTTAATAACTCCATGACCAGTTTTACGGATGATGCAGCAATTACTGTATCAGGTGGATTGGTTTCAGCTCAGGCTAATTTCAATGGGGTATTCAGGAACAATTTATCGACTGCCTTTAGTCAATCCGATTATATGGTGGATGTTATGACAGGCAGGGTGAAGTATTATGACCCGAATACAGGCGGATGGGTAACTACCAATAATGTTACCCAGTTGATGGCAAAACAATATGTTACCGATTCATTAACGCTTGATCCGAGAACGATTTGCTATTTTGGAACGACAGACACCATTCCTACTGACCTGACCAAGATAAATCGTAAAACGTATACCTTTAAAGGAACTTTGCCAGGTTACGCTACCCAGTGTACTTTTATGGGAACTACCGTGGCTCCTACTGTTGCTTCTTCAGGAACCGGCAGATGGTTATTCAGGGACAATGCCCCGTATATTGCAATGACTTATTCAGAATTGCAATTTATCAAGGCTGAAGCTCAATTCAGACGAGGCTTGAAAGCTGAAGCGTTGGTTACTTTCCAGGGAGCCGTTGCAGCAAGTATGCAGACAACGGGTGCTTATATCGTGCAAGGAACAGCCGTCAAAAATGCAAGTGGAAAACAAACCTCTGTGATTGGCGACAAGATTAATTCAGCCGTTTATAACACTTTGTCTACTGCTTATCTGAACAGTGCCTATGTAAAAGGCCTGCAGTTGGCTGATTTTGAACTTTCACATATTATGATGCAGAAATATGTGGCTCTTTTCCCTTGGGGATTAGATACCTGGAATGACTTACGCCGTTATCAGTATGACCTGAAAGTGGGAGCAAGCGGAGTTCCGAGTGCTGCAGATGGATCTTGGACTCAAACCAGGAGCTATTATAAAGCCGATACTGATCCTGCAAGGATCTATAAAGGATTTTATTTAGCATCCGCTGAAGTTACAAACAGAAAGTCTCAATTTGCCACAACTAATTTAGGCTCTCCTTCATACAGGATTCTTCCAAGATATAATTCAGAATATGTATGGAATCAGTCTGCTTTAGCAGCTCTGTTACCGATCTCAGGTCTGGCACCAAACTATAACACTTCCATGGTATGGTTTTGTATACCTGCTCAACAATAATAAATAAATATTCTACGATATGAAAAAAATAAATATAATTTTATTTGCAATACTTGGATTGGTGTTTACATCTTGCCAGACCAATGTGATTACATTTTCTAACGAAACGGTAGATGTAGATAAATTCACGGAACTCAGGGTGTTAAACGCTATTCCTACAACAGGTAACAGCGATACGCTCTTATTAAACCATGTGAATTATTCTTCTGTGAATTCAGGTGCCGGGAGTTATTATCCGGTTTCTACGCCAAAATATTTTGTTGTGCCTTTTGGTAACGACAGTATTTCCCTGCATTTTATGGCAAAGACTACCACTCCAATAGTAGCAGCGTTTACCTATAAAGGGATGATGACTCTTACAAAAGGGAAATGGTCGGCATATATTTACAATGCTGCCAAAGACCCTATCTTATTGCAGGATGCCGATAAAGTCCCTGTTACCGATGCCTGGGCAGATACTGTTTGCTTTGTAAAGGTGGCTAATTTCTTTATGAAGTCCGACGGTGTTACTCCTTTTGGTAAAATCACACTGAAAGCAAAAAAGAATATTGTTGGTGCCGATTGGGAAACATTGGCTACAAATATTGATTTTGGCACACAGTCTTCTGACTATTACCTTTATAAGCTGAAAAACACCAATAATGTGAAACCATGGTCGGGTGCTGAACCAAATATTACTATAGCCATTTTTGATAGCAATGGAGTACAATATCAGTCTTTTACTTCTGCCACGCTTTCTACAAAAGGAATATATTCCAGTACAGGCTGGAGTTTAGCTAAAGGACGCGCATATGTTATTTACCTGAATGGTAAAGAAGGTGTAGCCAACAGTACAACTCAATTTATTCGACTGGGTTCGTATAATCCTTTGTAATTGTAATTCGTACTAATATGTTCGAACTTCCGGAAATTCATATTCTAAGAATTTGTCATTAAAATAACCCTTGGTTTATTCAATGCAAATTTGAATATGAAATTCCGGAAGTTTTGATTTTAAGTAGATCCCGGTTTCCAGAATAGCAACCTTAAAATCTCTCATTTTCTATCATTCTACTCTATTTTCAAGAGCACTGTTTATTGAATCTTCAAACCCTTTTATGTTATAATGCGGGTAAAGTTATCGAACTTTTGAACGCAGAACAGGATCTTTATACTAATACTGAAAATTTACTTTATGAACAATCTACTAAAAAGCATAACGATATATTCCCTCATTCTTTTTTTATTTTCTCCGACACTTTGTGCTCAACAGGAATTCAGTTACGGTATTGTCAGGGAATCGGTCATTAATTTGCGTACTTTTCCAAAATATAGTGCCGAAATGGGTACCCAGGCGCTTATGGGCATGCCGGTTCACATTCTGGAAACAGTTCACGGGTGGAGCCGTGTAGTTACTCCCGAAGGCTATACTGCCTGGACATCGGAGGAAGGTGTTCAAAAAATGACTCCCCTTGAATATGCAGCCTGGAAAGCTTCTACAAAAATAATTGTAAGTGACTATTTCACGGTGTTAAGATCACAACCCTCAGAAAAAGCATCAGTTGTTTCCGATGTTGTTTGGGGGGATATCATGAGCCTTATGGAGAAAAAAGGAAAGTATATACACGTGCTTTTACCCGATGGACGAACTGGCTATTTGCTTAAGTCATTTGGCAAGCCTGCAGATGAATGGTTTGATAAACATCAGCCAACGGCAAAGAATATTATTGAAACTGCTCACCGTTTTATAGGTTTTCCGTATCTTTGGGGCGGCACTTCCATTAAAGGAATGGATTGCAGCGGTTTTACCAAAACCTGTTTTTTCCTGAATGGGGTGGTGCTTCTGCGCGATGCCTCTCAACAGGCTTGTACCGGCGAAAATGTAGATATTACAAAAAACTTAAATAACCTGCAACCGGCCGATTTGCTGTTCTTCGGTTCTATGAAGGAGAACAAAGAGCATGTATCGCACGTTGGAATGTACATCGGAAACGGTGAATTCATCCATTCCTCGGGAACAGTTCATATCAGTAGCCTAATTCCGGGAAGTGCCGATTATGATGCCTTTAATACGAAACGACTGTTACGCGCACAGCGGATCTTAACACGTATTGACCGTGATTCTGCCATTGTATCAGTCAAAAATCATCCGTTTTATCAATAATCGCAACGGATGTGTATAGAGTCAACTAAATTACAGGCAATTGTAAATTGTAAATAGTAAATGAATAAATAGTAAATTCTCCCCTATGTTTACACGAAGAAATTTTCTTAAGGCTTCTGCACTTATTACTGCCGGAACGCTTATACAACCAACCTCTATGTTTGCACAAAAAAATAGTCCTGTTCGAACAGGTGGAAGTGAGCGTATGCAACTCACCTTTCGGGCATTTGAAGCCAAATTAAGGCATCCTTTTGCAGTTTCCGGCTACACACGCACCACTACGCCCATTGTGTTAACAGAGATAGCTTACGGGGGTATGGTGGGCTACGGTGAAGCAGCAATGCCTCCGTATCTCGGGGAGTCGCAGGCATCTGTAATGGCTTTTTTGCAGAAGGTAAATCTGAGTCAGTTTAATAATCCCTTTGAACTGGAAGATATCCTGGCATATGTGGATAGCATTACCATTAATAATACTGCGGCGAAAGCTTCGGTGGATATTGCCCTGCATGATTTAGTCGGTAAACTGATTGGTCAGCCCTGGCATGCCATATGGGGATATACGGCTTCCAAAGTGCCGGTAACAACGTTTACAATTGGCATGGCTTCGGAGAATGAAGTACGTGAGAAGACCCTTGAGACAGCGCCGTTTAAAGTACTCAAAATAAAACTGGGTATGGACGAGGCAACGGATAAAATGCTGATTAATACAGTACGTTCCGTAACGGATAAACCGATACGTGTGGATGCAAACCAGGGCTGGAAAGACAAGCATTATGCCCTGAAAATGATTGAATGGCTGTCCGACAAGAATGTTGAATTCATTGAACAGCCGTTGCCGAAACATAACCTGGACGATATGGCCTGGCTTACCGAACAAAGCCCTTTGCCAACCTTTGCCGATGAATCGTGCCAGCGCCTGGAAGACATTACACGCCTGAAAGGAGTATTCACCGGAATCAATATCAAGCTCATGAAATGCACCGGTATGCGCGAAGCGAATAAGATGATTACTCTTGCCCGTGCTTGTGAACTTAAATTGATGGTAGGCTGCATGACCGAAACTTCGTGTGCTATATCGGCTGCAGCTCAACTCTCCCCGCAAATGGATTTTGCCGATCTGGATGGTAACCTGCTTATCAGCAACGACCAGTTTGTCGGAGCAAAACTGGTGGATGGAAAAGTTACATTGAATAATGAACCGGGAATAGGGGTGAAGAAAATATAGGTAATTAATAATTAATAATTAACAATTAATAATTAATAATTAATAATTTGCAGAATGCTGAAATTTAAGCTTTTACAGATTAATAAATTGATCATTAAATATCTATCATTCCTTATATCAACGTTGAATCTTATAAACACACGCGGATCTGCATTTTGTAGAATTCGCGTGTTTTTTTATGCCTTAAGGGAATAAACAATATTATATCGACTTCGTCATACTAGTCGCAACCCAACTTTTTTTATCCTAACTCAATATAGTTCAATCACAAGTGGTAGTGAAGCTAATGATAGGTCTTTATTATCTCTTTGTTTTTGTCCATTCCCTGACCTTTCCTTGTCCCACCCATATCCCACCTATAACCCACCTCATTTATGATATGGGTTATAGGTGGGATATGGGTGGGATATGGGTGGGACAACTAAGGAACACCCTCAACTGCGTGGCAAACAGGTGATGAAGTTCTGCGTTCTGCGTTCCGTGTTTCGCGTTTCGTGTTCCGCGTTCCGTGTTCCGTGTTCCGTGTTTGAGGGACGGAGTCTTCTGCGATAGGAATAGCTGTTGTAGGAGAAAAACCAGACATCGTCGAAGACATGTCACCGTTAATTGAAGACTGAAGTTTGAAAACTTTAAAGAGTTTGAGAATCATTATCAGTATCCCGAATTAACATTTATTATGCCAAATAATCCATTTTAACTATTGTTCATGATTCCCAATAATAATTCAACATTCTGCTATTAAACATATAAAAAATCTTACGCAAACGTTTGTTGAATCCCTGGAATTCGTTATTTTTACACCAGAGTATACTGCTTAAATAATTAATAATTAATAATTAAAAATTAATAATTGACTGATCACTGACAAGTAAGTACTTATAATCTCTTTTTCAAAAGGAAAAAGGTGCTTGTTCCTAAAATACTATTTTTCTTGTTTAATGTTCTTTTTATTCCCTCTCTTATGAAAAAATCAATTCTTCTTTTATCCCTTCTGTTACTTTTTGGTATTGCATTTGGCCAGTCACCCAAGCGTGAAATGCGTGCAGGTTGGTTGGCAACAGTCTTTCAGATTGATTGGCCCACAACTTCCATGACCATTGTTACCGCTGGTAATATTGCAAAGCAAAAGGCAGAATTGATTACGATTCTCGACTCTGTAAAGGCTGCAAATATGAATGCCGTATTCTTTCAGGTTCGACCGGAAGCGGATGCATTTTATAATTCAGCCTATGAACCATGGTCTGCTCATTTGGGAGGTGTACGTGGCGTTTATCCGGGCTATGATCCGTTAACATTTGCCATTGAAGAATCTCATAAAAGGGGAATCGAATTGCATGCATGGTTGAATCCCTACCGTTTTGAGACTTCGGCTAAGAAATATGGCGGTGCAGCGTGCGATTACAAAGCCTTGCATCCCGAATGGATACTCGATTATGCCATTTATAATGCTGATGGAAGTAAAAAAACGGATGGTATTACCATTCTGGATCCTGGCAATCCGGCAGTCAGAAAGCTTATTAAAAATATAGTGGGAGATCTGATAAGCAAATACGACCTGGATGGAGTTATTTTCGATGATTACTTTTATGCTTATGCAGGGACGGGCACTACTCTTGACAGTTATTCCCAGGGCCTGTACAAACCGGCAGGAATGACCCTTGGCAACTGGCGGCGTGATAATGTGAATAAAATGGTAGCCGATGTCTATGATACCATTCAGGCTATAAAACCACAGGTTATTTTTGGTGTTTCGCCATTTGGCATATGGACTACACAACCGGCCGTTGCGACTTCTTGTGGATTAACCCTTCCTTCAGGTATTACTGGCTCGGATATGTACGAACAAATATACTGCGACCCTGTAGCCTGGCTTCAACAGGGTAAAGTGGATTATATCTCACCCCAGCTTTACTGGACAACTACCAGTACCGGACAGGATTATAAAAAGTTATGCCCATGGTGGTCGGATGTTGCCGTAAAATTCAATAAGTATTTCTATTCAAGTATGAGCGTGACAGCTTTAACTTCCACGTATAATGCACCTAAAACATTAAATGGTGTCCCTCAGTACTCAACAGAATTGAAACTTTATGCACGCAATGGTGCTTTGATGAGCGGTTTGTCCAATACAGAACAACGAATATCCACATCAACTGAATTTGCTGATTCGGAAATGGGTCTTGAAATTGACTGGAATCGTACAACCACTAAAAACGAGGCTCCGGGAGCTGTACTATACAGTATAAAAAATTTAGTGACCAATGGCAAGTTTACGAAATACCTCCGGGAACAAAAATTTACTTCACCGGCACTGACTCCGGCAGTAAACTGGAAGGTTCACAGTTCTTTAAATTCCCCGACCAATATCCGGCTAACCGGGAATATCCTAAGCTGGAATTCGACGGATATAAATACCCGTTTTACAATTTATGCCATACCCACTGCACAGGTTGGAATGCCATCCGCATTTGCGAATGTGTTGAATCTTTTAGGAGTATCTTATTCCGGTCAGTTTGATCTTTCAGGTTATTCACGTCTTTTTACAACACATACTTTTGCCGTTGGAGCACTTGACAGGTTTGGAAATGAATATACCCCTGCATATGTTTCTACGTTCGTTGATAGCCCTGTTGACAAGACATCTTTCACAATAATAAATCGTAAACTTCAGATTCAGCTTGACAGTTACTCAATCGTTGAGATTTACACCATAAGTGGTGTTCTGATCAATAAAGTAACCATGAAGGGTTTCTTTGAAAAAGAGTTGGAGCATGGCGTTTATATACTTCGAATAAACGGGAGGATTCATAAGATCATTGTTTAATTAATAATTAATAATTAACAATTAATAATTGGGAGGGTGCTGAAACGTAAGTTTTGCATATTAACAAACAGTTCATTAAATAACTACGATTACTAGTTTAAACGGAAGGAACAAAAAATGCAGGAACTTGGTTGTTCCTGCATTTTTAGCAAATTAAAAAATCAAAATCAAATAGATTCATTAAACTCTGTTTAACGTATTATGATCATTGAAGAGATATTTTCTGATTGAGTCAATCCATAAACAATGTATATTCCTTTAGGCATGTATGCTTTAAAAATTGTAATGCCGTCAGCATTAAAATCAGCTGTTTTGAGGATCCTTCCTGTTATTGCATGGCAGATTTTTAATTTTCCTTTTTGCTTGCCCGGATTCTCGATATAAATATCTTTATCCGACCCATATATTTTTAGTTTCTTTATCGGACATTTATTGTCTTTCTTATCTTTACAGTCCTTATCTTTTGGATCTTTAGGATCAGTTTTTGGCGGAACAACCGGAGGAATGACTACCGGAATGGTATCATGCGGAGGTGTTGGGGTAATCACAACAGGCGGTACAGATGTGACAATTTTAAAGCGTCTGACAGGTACACTTGTAGGTAGAGCTGAAAATGTATACGTGGTTCCTGTTTGAAATATGTCAATGGTTTTATTTGCAACTGAATCAATTAAATAAAGTTGTTTGTAAAATACATCAAGATTTTCATTTGAAAAGGTAAGCGTATAAACCGTATCAACTCCGGCTGAGAAACCCAGATACGTATTGTTTACATTTGGAACAGAATTTACCTGATAATTACCATCGGGCTCTATGGCAAATATCTGGGGTGCATTTGTGGTTCCAAACATTTTATACCCATCCCATCCATTATCAAAGTTGTAGGTACAACTTGCAACCGTAAAGAGCCACATTTGATCGGAAAACCGTGCACCTTGTACATCAATGCGGGTACCTGTCAGATCCTGTGCTGATACCTGAGTTACTAACAGCATAAGTGTTAGTTTAATTAATAAAAATCTGAGAGTAGATGTCTTCATAATTTTTAATTTTTATGTGAATAAACAAACAGGTTAAAGTAAAACAAAGTAATTAGGTAATTAACAATTAACAATTAATAATTGCCAGGAAACTAAAACGTAAACTTTTGTAGATTAACAAATATATAATTAAATATCTACGATTACTTATAATAAAACTTTACAAATATAATTAATTTTATGTATTTTAATCACATGTCGCAAAATGTAGTATTCTGTATGAATATGTAGCAATAAGTGTAGTTCAGATCAATATCCAATAATGTGCTTCGATTAACAACAATATACATTAATACATTATATATAAAATAAATAGCCAATAGCATTAGCTGTTTAAACAGTTATATATAGTAAATGGTAATGATTATAAGTGCAGAAAATAGAACTATTATTACAGTGACTGTAAAATTAATACTGGCTTAGATTTCTTATTTGAAATTTGGAAAGATATAATTCTTTTTTCTGATATGTATTAATTAAATAAAATTAATATATATCGCAATTCAATTAATAAGAATTAATTTTATGAATTGTACAAATGAAATAAATCATTCATTATTTTAAATATGTGAGAGAAGAAATGAGAAGATTACAAACGATATTAAAATAATATGAGACAGTTGTTCGTTGGATTTACAGGTTAACAAAATAATTATTTTTGAAGAACCGGTTTATTATATACTACAAGGCAGATCTGTTGATGATTGGTAACTTATAATCCAAAAGCAAAACAGGCTATCACTAAGTTAATTAGAGACAGCCTGTTTTATGGGACTATAATTTAATATAGTATTAGATGATCTTTTTAAAATTATAGCTTATTATTCCTTTTGCTAATTCTGTTTAAAAACGTGCCTGTTGAATTGCCTTATAATAAAGAATCTCTTTTTAAAGGCAACATAGCACATGCCAAACAAGACTAACAGACCCCAACCATCACCCACAGGAATTGGAGGTGCTGTTGGATCACCTCCCGGGTCAGTACCACCCGAACCACCCCGGTAAGGAGTAGGAGCGTTACTTTGTTTTGTTGAGTTTATATCGTTTGTTAAGGATAAAGTTGTAATGCCGTTTGTCATAACAATGGCAGATGAACCTGCACTGTTTCTGGAAGAACTTTTTCCACTCGAAATAAACGAACTTCCTTGTTGGCTCTGTCCAGCCGACCCAGATGAGTTGTTCCGATAGGATTGGTTTTGTACACCATATGAAGCACCCTGTGAACCTGAATTCGCAGATTGACTGTTGTTTACAGTATAGGTAGTTCTTGGCATTGAACTAATGTCAGGAATGTCCAGTCCGTTATCTGAGCTTTCTGATGAAGAATTTACTTTGGGTGAGTTTTGTATAACAACATTACCCGTTGTAATAGTCCTGTTTTCTACGTAATAGTTATGAGAAGAATACAAATCAGGACTTCCGATTGGAGAATAGAGGACTCCTATGAGCAAACCTGCCCATATTATAATCCACACCATTATGCCTTTTTGTTTTTTATTCACTTTATTTTCCCAGAATAATTCTTTTAGAAACTCTTTCACCTGTTGTTGCTGCATTTACAACATATGCCCCCGGAATGGACCCTGCCTGAATAGCAGTGACACCATAAGGACCAAAATTAGCTCTCCTGATATAACGTCCCATCATATCGTAAATGTTCATTTCTCCGTTCAAACTTCCAAGGTTTTGAACAAATACTGTATTCCCCGAACTGAATATTTTCAGTTGGGTATTCTTGTCAGGGGCATCTTTTTCAATGTTGCGGGTAGCAATCTTAAACCGATTTACAGAAGTAGGAGTTGATTCAGCAACGAACGAATAGGTTGATCCGCTTTCGGTAATATCAACAGCTTTGTTTTCAACTAAATCGACTAAAAATACAGCTTCATATTTACCCGTAAGGTTTTGATGTGTAAATGTCATTGTATATTCAACATCCTGACCTGCCTGAAAGCCGAGAAGCGTATTATTTATATCGTCGACAGCGTTTACCTGATAGTTTCCATCATTCCCTACAGCAAAAATCTGTGGAGTAAGAGCAATACCCGGCATTTTAACTCCATCCCACCCGTTATCGAAGTTTTGTGTACAACCCTGTTGAGTAAACAACCACATTCTGTCGGAGTAATTCGTGCCTTTGACATCGATCATGGTTGATACCTGGTCAGTACCCGGCTGGTAGTTTATACCCGGCGAGCGTTGAGGGTCGGTGTTATTCATAACAACGGTGTTATATGTAATGCCAAATGTAGCATCACTTGAATTGCTCATTGCTTTAACCAGTAGAGCTTGCATAGAAGGTATCTGTCTTGGCAGGTTTGAGCTTCCGGCTGTGTTTTTAGGAACAGCTACATATTGTCCTGCACCGGTTCCGGGAGCATTAGCACCACTTGATTGCGTCCATTGGTCGAATGTTCCGGTATTATACAAGTAAACGGTAGCTTCAGTTTGCAACCCAAAAGTTAACTGACGTATATCTATGGCTGCGGCATAGGGGTTTGCATACACATGCTGACCAGGAAATAAGGCAGTAGGAGTTACCGATAATTGACCTGAGTCAAAATCACTGTTTACCAATGGCCCCTGAAATACGATGGTTGTTGCCGCTTTCTGAGTAATTTCATATCCCGTGAATGGCGATAAGACTGAACCGTTGCTTAGGCTTATCCAGTGATTTGTAATAGCATCACCCGATTCTTCCCAACGACGTATGTACGAATTATCGAATGTCGGGCTGGCAGTTACCTGACTGACCGGAATCCCAAAATACTGCCAGTGATATTTTTGGTTGGTTGGTCCTGCTTCATCATAGAAAGCTTTTGAATACATTTCCACTGTGGCATGAACCGGTGCGTCCGGAGCATTGTGGAAAATCAACGAACCGTTTGCAAATGTTGAACTGGAAACAATATAAATAAGCGAATCTGACCCGTTGGTAGTAATGGTATTATTTACCGTTAAGCTTTTATTGGCAGGAATCACTAACCGTTTGTTCGTAGCATTTATCAAGCTGCCTATAGTACGGTCACCATCTACATAAAGGTCTCTGACAGCTGGTTTACCGCTGTTGTTGGTAGCAGTTGCATATACTACATTATCTCCGGCTAACGGCACTTTAACCCCTGTCCAGTTGGAAGGAGTTCCCCAATCGGTACTTGTTGTACCAATCCAGTAATTTGTACCTATGTTCACTGTCATGGTTACAGTATTCGAAGAGGCAGGGTTATTTGTTACACAGCTAATGCTGGAGGTTAGCACGCAACTGATTTTGTCGTTGTTTGATGGCACATAACTGTACGTGGCCCCGGTTATACCCGGAACAAGTACGTTATTTACATACCAGGCGTAAACGGGAGTTGCACCACCATTTGCCGGTGTTGCGGTATAAGTGACAGTTACACCTTGAATAACAGGGTTTGCTGATGCAGAAACAGTGACGCCAACAGGTACCGAAGCGGCAACAGTTATATCGGTGGAAGCTGTGGCTGAAAGGATTTGTTGAAATACAATATCATCTAACGCAAAGTCATTTCCATCTTGTACGGTATTTTGATTTATCAATTCTAAATTCAATATGGTGTTGGGTCCGGCATTGGCGTTATACAAAAATTGTGTCCAAAGAGGAATGGTTAAATTTGCCGTATTAACCGGTCCAGCAGAAATACCATTTACGTATAACTGTAATTGGGACGGATTGGTAGAAGTAACACTTTGTAACCAATAGGTAAACTGATAACTGGCTCCAGCTATAACAGGTACGGATTGTGACCATACAACCTCCCCTGCAGTGGGAGAACCGTTTATTACCATTTGCATTCCTGATCCTGATGTATGGTCGCCATTTGTGGTGAAGGAACTATGAACTGAATATGGGTTTGCTACAATTGTGTATTTCCCTTCCGGTTGTAGTGCAGCTGAAGTCGGAGCAACGTATCCGTAATTACTCCCAAAGCTGATATTGCCGGATTCGAAATCACCATTGGTGATCAGATTACCTCCGACTGTTACATTCCCTGTCACTGTGTATGTTCCGGTAAGGCCGACTGTTGCATTTGTTGTTAATGGTGGGTTTTGAAGAATAGAATAAAAATTATTCGGACCTTGCCAATATCGGTTTTGAATGTCCGCACCTGTACTGGTGAGATTTATCGATGACCCAAGGCAGTAAAACCCTCCTCCGCCAATTGTAATCATGGGTGAAGCAAAGACTTTGCCCACAAGTGAAACATCCTTTTTTAGTGCGCCGACTGATGCAGTAAGAGTTCCTGTATAATCTCCTGCAGCAAGATCTTTTTTTAAGTGGACATAGATAATTGTAGGATTTACCCTTGTGGAAGTTAGGGTTAGGGTAATGGGTGTAGTTTGATAGCTTGACCCTGAAGTAAGTGATATTTCATAATAGTTTGAAGGCGGTGCGACACTAATATTAGATACAAGGGAAGATCCGCTTACCGTAAACATTTGATCTGATGATGGGCCTCCATCAGATGCCTTATATCCAAACCCCGTTATTGATGACTTAGAAACTAATATTGTGGGAGTACTACTACTGACAACAGAACCACTGCACGATACAGATTTAGTGGTTGCACCGGTTGATGTTAAAAGGATGCTTTCGAGGTTATAATCATGTACAGGCAAACCGGATTTCAACCTCACGAAGATAGGGGCATTCAATATTCCACTCAATTGAGTCAATGTAATTGCTGTTGACTGAAAGGTACCGCCACTTGTCTTTGAAATTTCGTAGTTAGCAGGCGGTGTGACTATAATATTATCACTGAGATTGGTTCCGACTATCGTGAACGATTGTTCTCCTGAAGGACCTGAACCAGTATAAATAAAGGTAGATAATGTAGAAATAGAGTTCAGAATGGTTGGTGCAGGAGTCACTGTACCTGTACAACTAACATTTGCAGTGGTGGTATTAAGTGAACTTACAACAACGTTTTCTGTAATAGTACCCACACCTACTCCTGTTTTCATTCGGACATAGATAGTGGTTGAGCTTAACGTTCCACTGGCTGTAATAGTTATCGGAGTCGATTGAAATGCACTGTTTGATACAGTTGAAATTTCAAAATCGGCAGGTGGAGTCACAATTACATTCCCTGACAAATTGGTTCCGCTCACAGCAAATAAATTTTGTGTGGAAGGCCCGTTGGTGTACATATAGGTAAAACCGGTTAGCGTTGCAGGAGTTACATTTACAACCGGGGCAGCTGTTACTGTTCCGCTACACCCAACGGTTTTTGTAACACCATTGTCCGTTATACACTTGATATTACTTACAGCAATATTATTTAATGCAAGGCCGGCTTTCATCCTGACATAAATAGTACTGGGAGCTACAGTTCCATTACTTACAGAAAGAGTAATCAACGTCTGCGGATCGAAAGAAACTCCTGAGTTTAATGAGATTTCAAATGAATCGGTGGGCAATACGGTTATATTTCCTGTAAGGTTAGCACCACTGACTGTAAAAGATTTTAATTGCGTGGAAGGACCTAACCCTACAGGATAACTAAACCCGTTTAACGTAGCCTGGGAGGTGGTAATCACTGGCATGAGAATAGTGGTCAGAATAGCAGCATTCGATTCATCGGTTGCTACATATGGATTTGGTGAAACATTATTAGAACTGCTAAGAACGGCATTTCTAAAAAGATAGTAAGTACCCGGAACATTAAAGGGTGCTGTTGTGGTAATTGGTGAATAAGTGGCGCCGGTAGCTCCTGTAATAGAAGTTCTGGCTCCTCCTAAAGTAGTGCTATAAGTCCACTGGTATCCTGTTCCGCTTGTAGTTATTCCGCCAGGTAAAGTCCCGTACACATCCCCGCTGATAGCTGCACCCGTATTTCCAACGAAAACTGATTGTGTTGTATTGGAAGTAAGGTTATTTGCCAGTATCTGGGTCAGACTTTTAAAATATACCCTGTTTCCACCACCATTTTCATAAAAGTCATAAACCAACGCACTGCTACCGGTGAGGTTCATCAATACATTCGTGTGGTCATTCACTCCATGGTCACTCCAGTCGTTATAAATAAGATTTCCATCAATTGTCAATCTACCCCCATCATCAGATCCTACGTTGACAGTATATAATCCTTTTTTGGTGGAATTCATGCGATATCTGACCGAAAAAGTTGCTGTGAATATTGACTGGTTGATTGAATTTGATGTAATGTTGAAGCAAGTGTTATCGCCACCAAAACTCTGATCAAAAGTTTCAGTTGGTTCCGTATAATGCCCGAAATAGTTAGCAAAACTACCGTTATAGGCAACACCTTGATTGGTCCCCTCATACACATGTCCAATCCATGTATCGGTACCTGCTGCAGTTTGATCATCGGTGGATACCCCTGGGTAAGTTGCTGTCACCTGTGCACGGGAACTTTCACAACCACCGGCATTCAAAATGGATACCCAATAGTTGGTGGTTGTACTTAAATTCGGGGTTGTGTATATATTATCGGTATTATCATTGCTTGTTTTTAATAGGGTGCCACCCGACAGGGAATCGTACCATTTGTACTTTTCACCTGCTGCTGCGCCACTTGCAGACAAAGTTACAGGAGAACTAGTTCCGATACAAAGATTAGCCCCGGTAGTTGTAGGAGTAGAGGGGCTTGCACTGATAGATAAGTCACTTCCATTAATCGAACCTGTTTTTGCAGGATTGCTACTTACAACCCTGATTCTATATCCTGAGCCGGTAATTGTATTCGCAGGAATAGTGCTTGATATTGTTCCGGCAACAGTGGATGTTAAAGTTCCGATAATTACCGGGGAAGCAAAACTGCCACTGGCATTTGATAGTTGTACTGTAAATATATTCCCTGAAGTAAAGGTTCCGGAGACAGTAAATGGGACAGATACTACTGATCCGGCGCAAAATGGGGAACCCGTAATAGTCCCTGTTGAAATAGTTTGTTGGGCCTGTGCAAAGACAAAATAACGATTCGATCCGATCGTATTTGAATTTGAAACAGTATTAGTGCCGGCAGTACCACCTAAGGCAGTATAGGTACCAGCTAATGCAGTACTTGCTCCGATAGCGTCACTTGGTGTAATTGCTGAGGGCCTCGTAATAGTTACAGAACTATTTGTGAAATTAGCGGATGTTACCAAGTTCCAGTACTCAGTGTTGCTTTTTGAAATTAAAGTTCCGTCGACATTTGAAGTACTGCCTGAAGTACCAACTATTGCTTGTACTTGTGCAGTAGCAGATCCTGAAGTAGTAGGATTAACCAATGAAAAAGGAAGATAGGTAGTCCCATTTCC
>Ga0302207_1000346_pt1 | contig 19107 bp, 11 predicted proteins | sample II_Fen_E2_2_FD_198792 | JGI IMG/M metagenome (GOLD analysis project Ga0302207, IMG submission 198792) | Peat permafrost microbial communities from Stordalen Mire near Abisko, Sweden - II_Fen_E2_2 | ecosystem: Environmental > Terrestrial > Soil > Wetlands > Permafrost | place: Sweden: Abisko...
GCTTTTCCCTTATCCGAATGTAAAGGTAATAAATAATTATGTGTCTGATATAGAATGGTTTTACATGCATTCAATTGCTCTGTATTGCTTTCTTAGGAGTTGAGTTAACACGCATTTATTGATAATTAAATCAGGGAATACTTACTATATATGGCAAAGCCGTAAACACTTTCTTTCTCTTTCTTCACACGAAGTGTAAACCATCTTTTCTTTTTTCTTATAGGATAAAACCTCAATGACGAAAGTAATTCACATTATATTGCACGAAGTGCCAAATACGATTACAAAGAATGAAAAGCGATAAATGCCCCTCACAAAAAGGGGCTGGGGTTTTCATTGTTTGTATCCGCTGTCCCCTATTATGGAAAACCTGTTATAACTTTTATGCTTCACCTAAAAATAAACACGCATAAAAGTTGTATCTGGTTTTCCGGGGCATTAGTTTCGGGTTGGCGGTAGCCTGAACAACTCACCGATAAGGTGTAATAAACATTCCGCTCTGCCTTTAGGCGCTTATTGGGGTGGACTCGTCGCAGTGGAAAAAATATACAATTGGAAATGCTGTTGGAAAAGGGCATGTGTGGTGACTGAATGCAACGGAGCAATGGGTTGGGGAATGGAATGAAGCTTTACTGGCTGTTTGTGGGAGGAGTATTTGTGTGAGGATTACAGCCGTTAAGCGAAATGGAATGACTGCGTTGATTTGTGGAGTGGAATGAAGAAGCCACTTATGCCGTGCGGTGCTGAGGTGGGTGAAATAAACTGAACGTAATGTTGTGAAGGGTGGACGCGGAGTGAGGTACGAACAGCGTCCCCCGAAACGAAATGAGAGAAGAGTATGAACCGACCGCAAGCACATGGAAATAAAACTCGACATATTTTTTTCCGACTGCAACCGCTGATGGGTGGTGGGGTCTTTGAGGTTTCTGGTTGGCGGTACGCCTAAACAACTCACCGATTAGGTGTTTATACTTTCCGCTCTCCCTTTAGGGGCTTAGTCTTCGGGCAGCGCAGCGGGGCAAAGCGCTGATTTTGTGCGGCTATTATACATAATTAGGTTATATTTAGCCCTATTGATTTGCCGTCAGGCAAGGGCTCGAATATAACTACATGTTATGTATAATAGCTTTGAGTTGTTTTTTTTCTGGCGCAAGTGCAGCACGGTGGTGGTGGTTGGAGTGCAAACGTCTTTTTTGCCTTTTGCAAAAAGTGTGACAGAAAAAAACAACAGCAGGGTTGATTGTGCGGAAGCCGACAAAAAGACCGTGCAAGCCCAGAGGTACGAGGGGCGGGGATTTTTGGCGGCTGGGGATTGCCAGCGGAGCTGCCCGTAATTATCTTACAGGCTTGCCTGACCGCTTAAATTAAAAGAGGATATTGGGGAATTGGAGGAAATGGAACATTTACCCAATTTCCTAATTTTCAATATATATCGCTATTTGATAACCTTGACAGCTTTTATAGCACCAAATATTTTATCATCAATTTTCATCTGATAAAATTCAATATTTTTTTCTTCTTTAATCTCTTTCATAGCATTATCTATCCATTGAGATTTATAAGATAAGCATTTTCTTCCTTTCAGTATGTTTGTTATTGTTTGTTTGTCCTTATCAGAACATTTAACGCCAAAATAAACTGCTTCTATGCAATTTGATATTGGCAAAGAAATGTGAGAATCATGGTTTGTTGGATTATAATATAAAAGCCGCAATTCATTTTCATATTTCCAAGATTTCCCCTTAGCAAAAAAAGCATCCTTCATATTTATAGCATTTTGTTTGGAGAATTTTTTCAAATCTGAAATGTACTCGACATCCTTAAAGTAAGCTACATAGTTATTATTTTCACTCCCTGTACTCGTTATGTTGCTTGGGAACTTATATTTTAGACAAATACCATTATGTGAATCAGCATAATGAGCCCACATTAATTCATTAAGATATTCCTTTTTGTCTCTTTTATTCTTTTTGTCATTAGTTATCGGAGCTTCGAATGGATCATTGGTATAAGGTAACTTTTCGTTTTTCACAAAACACGCCACTTTTACTCCACTTAGATATGCTTCTCTTATCAATTTTGAAACAACGTCATCATTCTTCATCAATTCCATTATAGGACAATCAAATATATCGTTGAAAGTTGTGGGTGAAGAAAGATTTAAAGTGTCATTTACTAATGACTGGAAAAGAAATTTAGAACAATTACGAAATGAATAGCAAGTTAATCCACTGTAAATTGTATGATTGGAAAGCGTTAATTGATAAAATATGTATTTTTTGAATGCTTCAATAGCCATATTATCATATAACAGACCTAATTTATGCCAACAAAATCCAAGATTACCATAAACTGCTGATTTTATTGCAAACATATATTTCACCTTTTGTTCATATTCTTGAATTTCTAAAATTAAAGTATCAATAATACCCTCAGTGATAGGATTTATTTCAGAAATTGCAACCGAAAAAATGAAAAGAAGATTTCCATACTCTTTTTCACCATCTTTCCCATCAATTAAATAGCCAACGATATGCTTCCAAGTAGAATAATTAGCCAGAAAGTCATCTACAGCTTGTTGAGCATTAGAAGCGGTTATATTTTCGTTGTATTTATTGATATATGATTGAATTTCTTCCATTTGTGTTTGCATTGTATTCAATTATTTTGGAATTGAGACAGGTTTTAATTTCCTATAAATCCTCTATTTCCCCAAATGTTGTTAGTTTTGAATTATATTTTTACCGTGAACTTTGAGAACCTTCATTGATTCAGTCATCAGGCAAATATCTTGTTTCTCCCATTGATTATTAAGGCATTCATCTGACATGATAAAAGGAGGATCTTGTTCATAATTGTATAAACTTCTATTACACTTGTCAAATAATGGACAACGCTGATCTTTTTTTGAAGTCATCCTGCCAATTACCATTTCTAATGCTCTAAGACGAGCTATATCTGTTTTTGAAGCTGCCCCCATAAGAGTAACATTATTGGAGTCAACTAACGGAATACCATAAAAATTCAGAATAATATCTATTGATTCATTTGCCGTAATATCGGATTCATATAGCAATTTTAAAATTAGGTTTTCTCCGGAAGATATTTCTAATTTACAATTGTCAAACACTTCAGAAAAATACTCTAATTTACCAGCAATAGCAGTTTGTATGTTATATTTATAATCTTCAATGAGTTCTATAAATATTTCTTGCATCGATTGAGATTTTCGAGGTCTGACAATTTTCATGTCAATCATATGTTTGTATAAATGAATGCCATTCATTCTTGGGTTTAGCCTAACAATTTCGAGTATCTGAAAAAATCCCCAAGCTGGATTTTCGTACATTAAGGAACAAAGGCAAATACTGTATAAGAGCTTTTTGTCCTCAAGTATTTCAGGGAACATAAATTTTACAAGCAACTCCACAGATAAATACGGAAATTGAGAGTGTTCAACGGTAGGATCATAAAATCTTTGAAAAATATGCGCCATGCTTTCAATGATACAGAGATAGCCAAAATTCAAAGTGTATGTATCACCTGTATTTAATTCAACCAGAGTGATTTCGACTGAAGATTTGTTATTTTTTGCATCTGAAATTTTTTCGGGGTCAACAATAACTTGCATGACTTCGATAGGTATATTAGATTTATCTCCTTTAAGGCTTTTGTATTTGTCTAAATATTGCTTCAAAAAGAGATAGTCTTTTGTTATGTTTAATGGTATCTGAATATCATTGTTATTGGAAAAATATTCACGACAATAGCTGAAGTAGTTGTTATAAATTATGCCGTAAGACAAGCCGAAGATTGTATTTATGAATTGAACGTAATGTAGGTACTCGTGCATAAAAGTGCCTTTTTGAATATTGTTCAATTCTGAAATCTTTGCTGAATGTATGTCAGAATAGACATACATGTGAAAATAATTAGTTTCACATTTGCCCCTTAACTCATCACCTAAATCAAAAAATCCATTCATATTCTTGAAATTTATAAAAACCACAAATTATTAGTATCAATGTTATCAGTATTGCTGAAATACGGTAGTATTTGAGCAATCATTTCCGGGTATTTGATTGTAACCGGTAGGTTTTGTTGTTTTACTGATTTCCAATATATCCGACTAAATTGATACACTTGGTCAATTAATTCTGTTACAATTTTAGTGTCAATTGGCTGTGTTGTGTCGGTTGGACATTCGATTTTAATTTTTACCGGGAACGGATAACCATCCATGAAATTATGAACAGCATTTTCGTATCTGGTATTATTGCAAAGCAAATAAGTTTTATTTCCCAAATTTATGTACCTGCCACTATAAGGGAGCAAGTCTTTGTTTTTGCCATCGAATACTAAGAAGTCTTCCGATTCTGTTTTGTTGACGGTAACAACATAAACAGGAATGTCGAGCCCAAGATTATTCAACTTGTTTTCGATATGTGGAAACTCATGTATTAGGCTCATTTCCTTATAATAGTGAATAATCAAACGCTCCGGCTTATCATTAATTCTTGTGAAGTTTTTAATAGCGTTTTCAACAGAGCCAGCAAGTTCTTTCAATTGGTCGCGTTGAAAGTATTCAAAGGCATTAAAAGAGCCTGTATTATCAAACGAAAAAGCTGAACCAATATAATTGGTATTGTTTTCTATGTTTTTAAAAGCTCCAATACCAACTACCAATTCATTTTGAACTGGGGCATTCAACCGCCAAGGAGTTCCTCCAAGTTTGGCGTTTATTGCAATAGCAATATTTTGCAGCGTGTAAGAAAAATTTTTCTTAGGATTACCATTTTTATCAACACCTTCATCTTCCTTCAATACCCGAAGCATTTTGTCAGTCTCAATACATTGCGAAACAATGTTGTTAACTAAGAGTTTTTCCTTTACTTTATAATATATTTTGTGAGCTTCTTTGTCGGCTGAATGTTTACTAATCGGAGTTAGGTATATTGCAACAAGTTCTCTGTCCTCTTTTTCTTCCTGGAGCATTTTTTCTATCTCAGGAATAGGGTCATTGGGGTTTTCTAACTGGACATGGAATTGTGAGGGAGCATGAGTAACTTCTTTGCCCGTATATTTTTTCAAGCCCTTAAAGAAATCTTTGTAGCCATCTTTCAGATAGCCTAACAACAAACGAGCTTGGTCTACATCTGCTTTAGGAAAGATAAATAATAGCTGTATATTGGTGGGTTTAGCCTGTGCAAAAGGACCATTATTAACCCCTGCTTGCGGGTTTACATTGATTCTTTTGTCCCCAAATATCAATTCCTTACTTTTATCTTTCGTGTTTCCGATTTGCAATTTATTAGCATAACTGAATCCCTCTTTCGATATAGGAATAATGCTACGAAACTCATCGTTATCGAGATATCTTTTAAAGAACTGATTTATTTTATTGTAATATTTTAAATATCGATTCTTAGGACGTATATAAACATATTGACTCTCAGAATCATCGTTGCTTTCTTCTTCGTTTATACCAAGATAATTTCCCAGCTTATTGTTCATAATCGGGAAGGAATTTTCTGTGTCATATTCTTTTACCCTATCTTCCAAGAATACATGTCTGTCGATTCTGAATTTTGTATATGAATGTCCATCCTCTTTTTCTACCAATTGTTTAAATAAAACACGATTAATTAATCCAATAGAAGGTGCAGGCTTTAGTGAAATAGTAAAGGGGTCGTTGTCCGTTTTCAGAAAATCAGCTATTGAAGATTTCAAAATCAAACCACCACGGTCATAAGACAATACAATTTGAGCGCGTTTATTAAAATGGTCGAAATCAAACTTCAATGTGAAACGGTCATATCTATCGCAATCTTTACGACGATTGTCAGTATTACATAGAATCCAAACCTGATTATCTTTTGTAATTCTGTTTGGTTCAACAATTAAATTTTGGCATACAAGGAAATAGTTTAATTTCTTGTTGTAATGTCTTTTTACAAGGTTATAATTTTCCGGTGCTGCGAAGTCAATACCGAGTGGTAGAAGATTTGCAACATTTCTATCGAATGAAGTGTAAATTGTATCACTATTTTTTATATCGGGAAAAATCTCTTTTATATTATCGGGGAAAAGTTGGTGACTCAATTTTGTAAGAGACACATCTTCTCTGTCTTCTGTGGAGAAATAGAAGATTTTGGGTTCTTTGGGGAACTCAAATGCAAGGGTGTTGATAAATAGAGATTCTTCCATAAGGCTGCTATGTTTATGTGATTATTTCTATGCCCACCAATGTCTGTTTTTTAATATAGACGGGGGTTATTATTTGCTTAGTATTCAATTTTTACTTTATATGATTTTCATATCATCAATATATTGTCTTATAGCTGTAGCAACTGCTTTAGCCATTGGAACAGGGACTCCGTTTCCAATCATTTTGAACTTTTTTGATAGAGGTAATTCTGCAGGTAAAACATAAGTGTCCGGTACGCCCTGAATTCTTAATGTTTCTCGTACAGATAAACGTCTGTTTTGATAAGGATGCAAGTGAACCTCATTATTACCATAACATGCAGTAGGACTATATTTGTAACGATGTAGACGTTTAAAAGATGGTCTATTTGTTTCTCCTTCGCCAATAGCATTTAATACATTGTCAGAGACATACAAATTAAAGAACTCTTTTGAGTTGGGTGTTGAATCCATTTTGTGAATTGGAACTAAGCAGTTCTCAACACATAATTCAATAGGCAAATCCAGTGGTTTTTTAAAATTCAGTCCAAATGAAACTGGTGTTGCCCATTTGTATTTGTTAGCTGCATCTTGATATCTTTTATCTACCGGAAAAGGAAACCATTTACCAAATGGACTTTGATTAATAATTTTTGCATCTAACTTTGATTTCTTGATTCCAACAAAGAAAATTCGTTCTCTATATTGAGGAACTCCAAATTCTAAAGCATTCAATTTTTCGTGATCAACAAAATACTCTTTTTCAACTCGTTTTAAAAGTGTCTGTAGAAATTCCTTTGTTTCAGTCCTCTTTATTAAACCGGTTACATTTTCCATTACGAAAAAAGTTGGTTTTAATTCTAAAATTTTATCTAAATAAATAACAGTTAGTTTACCTCTATCCCCTGCAAAACCTTTCAAGCTTCCGTTCATGCTAAAATCTTGACAAGGTGGGCCACCTATCATTCCAAAGTGTTCAGGTTTTCCATCTGGAAACGCCTCTGATAGGATTTCTTCCGAAGAAATATCAGTGATTGATTTTGTATTGAAAATTTCCGCTTTGACTCCATTACCTCTAGATTTTCTCCAAGAAGTAATACCAGCAGAATGAAGTTTTGCAAAAACTGGGTCAACTTCGTTAGACCAAACTGTTTCAAACCCTGCTTGTTCAAACCCCATATCTAAAAATCCTCCTCCAGAGTAAAATGAAAGAATTGGTATTTTATATTCGTTTTGGTTACTCATAAATTATTGTTGTATCGGAAGCAGAATAAACAAAATCATTTGCCTCTTTTCGTAAATTGTAAATACTTATTTTTTTATTTAAAGAATTGTTTAGTTCATCATACTTTTCAGACGAGAAATTCTTTATAGTTAACTGTTTTTCTCCATTTTGTAAAAATATACTCACATTTCCATTTTGAAATTTCCTCACATCTTTAATTTCTCCTAAAACATCGTTGAAAGAAAAATCTGTTTTAAGTTGTACCTGATAAAAAGAACAAGCCGGTCTATACAAGCAATACTTGCAATTTTCTTCTTTTGGATTGGCTGAAAATGATTTTGTGTTTACGCAATCATTTGTTGTCTTTAAAAGTTTTTTCGCTTCATCAAAAACTAATTTACATTCTTCTTCCGAAAACACAACTGAAAATTTTTGTTTTGCTAAATCAATTAAACTCAAACTTGTAGGGAACTTGTTCGTGTTTTCAAAATATAAGTAAGCGCAAAGTTTAATCTGTACTTTGTATTCATCTTTTACATCTGAAAAAATATCGCCTTCATCATCTAAGCAATCTTGCATAATTGTTCCGGTTTTAAAATCTACAATTTCAACGTTATTGCCGTTTTCAATTACTAAATCAACTTTACCGCCAATCAATTTGTCTTGTGATTCAAACCATTTTTCTGAATGAAATTTTGTACTACTTAAACTTATTGGTTGTTCAATTTTGTTTTGTAAGTGTTTTTTTAGTTGAACTTTCTTTAATCCAAAATTCTTCAATTTTATTTTTAGTGGAACGAAAAACCCGAAACCATTTTTCTGTAAATCATCTTCAAGTATTTTAACTTGATTGTCAAATTCCACATTAAAATCATCTTCATTTCTTATAATATTTTTCGCTATAAGTTCAAGTATTTTGTGCAATACTGTTCCAAAGTAGGCATTAGGCGAAACAGGAAGTAAAGGCGTTTTATCAAAGGCTTCTGCCAACAACGATTTGTAAGCGCAATTTTTCATTGAATAAAATTGGCTTGGCGAAATACGTTTGATTTCCTTAAAATTTATTGCTCCAATTTTATTCATCATCTTATTACTAATCTTTCATAGCACCAACCTGGTCTACGGTGCAAGTTAAATGTATCAATTATGCTAATTAGACCACCATTGCTATTTGTGTATTCATCAAGTTCTGCATATATATCAGTTAACCAATTTGCTTCGCTGAAATTTTTCAGATTCCAAAGTGGGTGAACAATCATTATTACATTTCGTTGATTTTTACCAAATTTAATAATTGGCAAGCCGTTTATTTCTGCAGTATTAGAAAATCCAAAACTTTGAGCAAAACCATTCCTTAATTTTTTCGAAAACTCAAGCCAATCTTGTAATTCAACAAAATTGAAATTTCCGTCGGCACCACAAACAAAAGTTGAATCATTCATCACACGAAGTATTGACAAACCCAAACGCCAATCAAGTAAACTGTGATAATTCATATTTCGGAATACTTTCAGGCAATCATAACAAGCATCTTCACATTTTTCTTGATGAGTTTGCGAATGAATTTTTCCTAAGTAGCTGCTTAGATTGCTTGGATTTATTGATTCAGAAAGAAGATTTTCAAAATTGTCGTATAAGAATCTAACGAATCCGGAACCGTTAGGTAATTCATCGGTCAAAATAATTTCTGCAATTCTTCTGTTAGTTCCATCTTCAAGCAATTTCATTGAAATATCAGCAATTTCAATTTCAGTTGGGTCAACATCAAGTTTATCTGCCAAAATTCTTTGTAGTAGAAATGCTGCAGAATAATATCCAGAACGAACACCATTGCTTTGTGCTTTGACATGTGGTAAATCTGTTTCGTTGAAAAACATATTCAAGTCAAGTTCCAAAGGAACATTTGTTGGCGCAATTCTAAATATCTCCGTGTTTTTATTGCTTGCTAATGCAATTTGTTCAACTGTGTTTGTTGCGTTTTGTCTTACAAACATAGAATAACCGTTATTGTCAGGAACATTTATCGCATAGTCATTTAATAACCATTGATTATTAAACCAATATCCATTAGAATTAAAAGGAAATTTGTTGTTTGTGTCGTATAGTTTTCCTGTAAAAAATCTATCTGAGTTTGTATTTACTCTCCAAGTAACATCGTTATCAGAAATTGAAATTGAAGCATTGCTGATTTTCTCTGTATTAGCTGAACCTATTTTTTCCGCAAAAATTGGTGGGCGTGAAAGCAAAAATTCAGAATCATCTTTTGTGTCGTTTCCAATCGAAAGATTTGTCCTGTATGCTCTAGGTGATTTGAGCATATAAGGACGTTGATATTTGTTTGGATTATCTTCACCACAATTTGGACATGTATCAAATTGATTTTGGTTATCCAATTCTGCTTTTTGCTCTTCTGAATAAGTTTCAAAAAATCCACAAGCCCTGCAACGGACAAACCAACGGTTTAGTGAAAATGGTAGTTGATTGTTGGTTTCAACGTTGGTTACAATTTGGATTCCGTTTTTTCTGGTATTGATAAAATCACTTGTAAAACCTATGACTTGATGAATTGCTTTATCTTTTGTTTTTTGTGCTCCTGGTGCAAATTCATAAATAGCCATTGATTGTGCCCGATCTATTGAAAGTGATTCAAGTTGTTTATTTATTCCGTGATATAAGTTTTTTACTGTGGTCGGCATTCCAAACATTGGCAATATCCCCCCTTCAGCAAATTTTTCAGAAATGTCTGTTGTCGCAATTTCTTGATTGTTTATCAAACCTTGAGATTTTCCAATTAAGCCGTTTATAGTTGTTGTATCAGAAACCCAATTGATAAATTCATCTCTTTTAACTTGTAACTGTGGCGTTAGTAATGCATCAACTGTTGCTTCAATGCTTGTTCGATTTTGGTTTATCCAATCAGATATTTTTGTTTTGTAAGTGTTCCAACTGTCAGTAGAACCAAATTCTCCATGAACACTTGATTTCTCATCGGAAGTAATATCAATATTCATTTCTACATACGCTCTTCGTAAAATCTCTTTTGCCAGCAAACGTCTAAAAATTCTTTCTTGCCCCATTGTCAAGAATGGAGTTGGCGGAGCATCTCCAGTTATCTTTTGAGGATTAGCAAAATAAAATTCATCATGGCTTCTACCTCTGCAAAAAGTCAAAATCACTGAATATGCTTGTCCTCTACGACCAGCCCGACCAACTCTTTGTTGATAATTGAAGCGCTGTGGCGGCATATTTCCTAACATGACAGCTTGCAATGCTCCAATGTCAACACCAACTTCAAGCGTTGTTGTTACACTCAATAAATCAATTACTTTTACTTGTCTATTGCCTTCGTCTGGTAAAATGATATTTCTAAAATGCCTTTGTCTTTCAAATTGGTCATCTGTTTGTCCAGTCAATTCTTCACAATGCAACCGAATTGGAGGACGTTGGAGCTTTATTGCATTGTATGAAAGATAATTTTGTTTCCAGATATCATCACAAATTCTATCGTATTGTGTTTGCAATCTTGAGACAGAAAATGTACAAATCCCCCCACTTAAATGCAAATGTGGTCTGTTGCCTCTAGTACTGGTCCAGACTGGATCAGTTGCCCTTGCAACTTTAATAAAAAGATTTTCAATTTGAATTCCCGAATCACCTCTTAATAAACCACTTGTTGAAAGCGTGTTAAAAATGGCTTCGCCAATTTCATTTTCTTGTTTTGAGTATCTATTTGCGACTGCACGAATGTATTTCTTTACTTGTCCTGGAAAATTGCTGTATTGAATAAAATTGAATGGATTTGCATCTTCAACTTTGTTGTGTTTGTATTTGTCACCTAAAATTCGGATTGTAGAATTTATGATTTGTAAGAAGTCTATTCTTGACAATCCAATTGAGTTTGATTGTTCTGTTATAACTTTCAATTCAGGGTTGATGCTAACATAACCCAAAGCAGAAGATTCGAACGAATAAAACAAAGAGCCGAAGAACATCGAAGCAAGCCCACTAAATGAACCTTCTTTTAAATCGTCAATATAAGATTGGTCTGCTCCTGCTGCCCACTGAAAGTTTGTAAAATCAATAAGGTCATACCAAGGAACAAAATTACTATTCAATAATCTTGATTGTAACGAAATATCATTACCACCTGGATTAATTCCTAAGTCAACGTAGTGTTTAATTATAGGCGCAAGATTTACAGAATTTGTAATATCAATTAAGCTTCTTACAGTAACAATCAAAGATCTAAATTCATTCAATTTAGCAATTGCATCCTGTTTATCTCTTAGTCGGTTTGAATTAGTACCGTTGTAATTAGTATTTTCAATTAGATATTCGATTTCATCATAAATTGCTTCATTACTGTTTCTAAACTCTTCTTTCTTTGCATCGTCTCCATTATCAAAAGCACTGGCTATTTGATAACGCAGTATCAAGTTGGTATGTAATTCAGTAACTAATATCTCACGCATTAAATCTGTGAAATGATTTCTTTCTATACCATTTGCAATTTGTGCAGCATCTTCACGGCTATCTGAAAATACTACTAACTTTCTCTTGGGTTCTTCTCTTTCATTATCGCCAACAGGTAATTGGTACATTAACTCTTTTGCAAACATCTGAGTCGTTTTGGCGAAACCAGTTCTAAAACCACGTATAGAAGAAGTCTTGATTTTATTCCAATTTTGTTGTCTCTTTTGATGATTTAAACCGCAACTTGGACAAACACTTGGTAATGCTTTATGTGTTTCTATCGTAGAAATATCTCCATTTGCATCAGGTAAAGCAATATCACGATTTGAATTGTTAGTAATTATGAAATAATATCCTTTAATCCATTGTTCCGGTTTTTCGTCTGCTTTGTTGTGAGAATTGTCAATATCGCCTGAAATACAATTTAAAGATGCCGGAATCCAATTCGCTTCAAAATCAGTTTGGTTGAAACCATTCAAAGTTGGTTGTCTCCAACAATTTTGCGGAATACCTTGTTCAACATCGTGTGGTGTGAATGGTTGATTGCCACATGGCCAAAAAACAGCGAATTCTTGATAACTCCTTTTCTCAACTAATTTTGCAGGCGTTTTTTCGGGAATGCCTTCTATGTTAGGACTGATCGGAAGCAATTCAAAAGAATTAATTCCTGATTCATTCCGCGTAACTAATCGGCTACCACCAAACAACGTTGTTCCACAATTATCACAGTAGAGCAATTCTAGTACACGATTTCCTTTTTCCGAATTTATTCGTGTGGTTGAATAAAGCTTTCCAACTGTTCTTTCATTGTCTTGGTAGTCGGGATTATCAATATCATCAGATTTTATAGAAGCCCAAATACCTTCAATATTTCTGAAGAAGTAATGAAATCTAAAACGTGGTAATTTCCTTTCGTCTGGAATTGCTTTTGAAATAACTTCGAATTCTTGCTCGTCTAACAATGCTCGTGAAATTAGCAAACCACGTAAAGCGTTTTCTAAATCTTCCTTGTTAGTAGTGTTTTCAAAAATTGTTTCAGCAAAATACTTTCCATTAGCATCATCACCGTTTACATGTATTGAGCAAACTGCTTTGTAATCTTGACAAGGTGAAAACAAACGTTCTTTCAGTTGAAAGTTTTGATTGGTAATTACTGATAGTAATTTTGAAATTCCATTTCCGTCTTGTGATAAATTGAAGGTTGTTGCAAGTTGTGTTGCAGTTGATTCGCAAGTTGAAATAAAAATTTCATCCGCGATATTCCCTTTGACTTCTGAAAACTTTTCTGCAATTTCTTTGAACGGATTAATTGGAAGTTTAGTTCCGTTTTCAGGAAAGGCAATAATAGGATTGTTTTTCCCTTCGATAATTTTGAATTTTTCTGCAAAATATTCGTGGCTTACTCCAAAAAAATCACAAACAAAATTTTTACTTGCCACATCTCCGGCTTCCAATGATGCACTCGAGGCAAGAATGCGCAATTGTGGGTGATTTGGTTGTAATCCTAAACGATTAAGAACAAGTTTGAGTAAATACGCAACTTCTGTTCCTTGCGTTCCTCTGTATAAGTGTAACTCGTCAATAATCAAGTGAAATATATTATTTTTATCCTCTTCTAACCATTGTTTTGTTTCATCAAAAATCCCTTTATCAATATCTCGCATTAGCATAATACTCAACATTGAATAATTCGTAATCATAATGTCAGGTGGTGCGATTTGCATATCAAATCGGCTTCTCATTTCTGCACCGTCTAGGCGTTGAAAAAATGATTTCAAATCTTTCGCCTCACTGCCGATTTTGCCGGTTTGTTGTATGTATTCTGAAACACGGTTTGAATCTATTTCAATTTGCTGTAATTGCTCTTTAAGTTTATTTACTTTTTTGGTGTTGATTGTGAAAGTACCGTCATCTTTTATCTTTTTTAATTCACCGGCAACAGGTGAACTGCCGTTGTATCGTCCAAAATAAATTGCATTACCATTTGTATTTTTACTTAACCAATTTCTTGTATCGTCAGAATCTAAGGCTTTACGCAAACGGCTCATCTGATCTTCTACTAAAGCATTCATTGGATAAAGAATTAAGGCTCTAACACCTGCTTTTCTTGTTTCGTGTTGGCGTTGCCTTACTCCGTTACTTAGAGTGAAATTTGAATTATTGACAATTTGACTTGCTGGAAGTCCACCATTTTTTTTCCACCAAGTATCTATATTTGCTGATTTTTGATTTGGTGCTTGCCAATTAGCAAGTTCCTTTGAAAGTTGAGCAAACAATGGAAGTAAAAACGATTCCGTCTTTCCTGAACCCGTGCCCGAAGTAATTATGCAATTATTTCCGAGCAATGTTTCTTTCAACATTTCTGCTTGGTGTGAATGCAATGGGAAATTTCCAACAAGACCAGTATTTACAAGCCCTTTAAATGTATTTGCTTCAATTTCACTCAATGCATATCCTAAATCTTCTGCAGTTAAATCGTTTATTTTTTTGCCACTTGAAACATAGTCGGGCAGAGGTTCAATCCAAGGTTTGCGATAAAGAACTTTATCATAGTTCAATAAATCGTAGCGTTCTTGTTCAACGCCATCAAACTTTGTTCCGAAAGCTGTTTTTACGTAACGTATAAAATTTTCTTTAATGGTTTCAAACGAACCAATAGGGTCTTTCATAATGTCTTATTTATAGCTGTTTGGCCTAATTTTAATCTGAATAAGTTTTGAGTGAAAATGCCAATTGCATTTTCAAAAATTCTATATTTCTTTCCGTCTATTATTTTGAATTCGGGTGCTAATCCACTTAACAACATAATGGCTTCTGATAATAATCTTGGCAAAGGTGTTTCGATCGGAATGGCAACTTTGTTACTACCACTGTCATATAATATCACATTTTTATTGAAATGTTTCAATGCAATAAATCTTCCCCAATTCATATCAATTTGGTAGCACTTATTGTCTTTCCAAAGTTTAAACTGATGTGTGTATTCATTCAATTTGTAACAAATTAATGAGAATGATTTGTCAAAAGGTGAAGTTTCACTTTTTTCAAAAACCAAAGTTTCAGGATTGAAAATATATCTTGCCCAATCGTAATCATTTTCATCAATCTCCTGTAACGAATTTTCGTAGTCAGTAATGTTTGCAGAAAATTCTTGAAGTGCTAATTGTGGAAAGTAGTCGTTTGAAAATGTTATTTTCAACTTGTCCGCCAATTCTTTAATATTTCTTTCTCCATAATTTTCACTTGCTGTTCCATGTGCTTTAATTGTTATTGCATCGGGTAAAAGCAATCTTTCATTTGAGGAAAATTGTTTTATTATTTCTACTTGTAGATTATGTGTTGGTGCAGTATTTATGATTGATTCAATAAGTGCAGTATCTCTAGCTCCAATAAGCAAAACCTTTCTTCCTAGTGGTGTCGGGATAAAAATAAATTGAGGTGGATTAAGTACAATGCTCTTTGTTTCATAATCGTAGTCAAGTATTCCGATGAAATCATAAAAGTTTATTGATGCCCTTTTTAGTTTTGTAAGATTAAAATTTGAATTAATTTGATGTTCTGAAAACTCTTTTGAATAATAAAACTCAAATGCTTTAAAAAAATCTTCGGTTGTTAGTGCACCTTTCAAAGAAAGAAAATTGGAAAGGCTATTTCCTTTATGATTATTGAATACTGCAGTTGAAATATCTGTGTTGACTTCTTGATTTACAGAAGTAAAAATCCAACTTAAAGCACAAGAATATCTTTTGCTTGAAGTCATTGGATTGACGATATTGCTACCTAAACAATATTGTTCCGAATCAGTTGAAATGTTTCTTCCAAAGGAATCTCGCTTCGGCAATTTATATCCGTCAACGTTTATTGCTGTATTATCTGATGAAATGAAATTGTATGCAAGCTCATTACCTGAAAAATTTTCATCCTCAACTTTTATGTAGAAATCGGTGTTTAATAACATCTTTTCTGGCAACAACCAACAGTTGTTGAGTGATGTTTTTTTAGAAAGAATTATTTTTTCGTCTGTTCCTTTATATTGCAGATAAACTTTTTCGTTGCCGTCTGAATTTGCGATTTCAACTTCTGGTAAAAATTCATTGGAATAAGTTCTGAAATTCACTTTTAGCCCACCAACAAATTCTATACGTTTTTCTGTGTAGAGTGTAAGAATTGAGATTTCAGAATGACCTTGTACTGGATGTCGAAACCAAAACAATGAATAATTTTCGGGTAAACCTTCAAAATCTTCTTGTTTGAAGTTATTGTTACTAAATGTTTTTCCCCACTCTTTGATTGTCTCTTGTTTAGTGTTTTTGCATAGCAAATACATTCGTTCTGTTTTTGAAAGAAAATCTGTTTCAATCCAAAAGTCATTACTTAATTGAAATGTTCCTGCACTTACAAATAATCTCACATCGCGATCAGGAAACTTGGCAATCCACTTATTGAAACTGTCTTTAAGTTCAAGCCCATCTTTGAAGAAGATAGGCAATGTTTTTGACCAGCCGTTTATCTCATACAAATTCTCGTATTCTCCAAATTTCAAATCTTCAGGATAGTCATTTGAAGAATACATTCTATAAGAAAACTTAATTTCCTCGTCATTAGTGTTTACTTTAAATTGAAGAAATAAAGGTGCAACTGTGTAATTTCTTTTCTTTCGTAGAGTTGTTCCGTCTTCAATTTCTTCGTGTGTTTCTCCTGTCCATTTTTTATATTGACGTTGTATTATTTGAATAATGGAGTTTGACAACTCATCATCTTTTTTCAAAAAATCTAACGTGCTTTTTGGAATTAAATCTGTTCTGCTGTTCTTAATTTTTTCTTGTAACAATCGGTCATCGTAATGAGTATCTGGGACTAAACCAATAGATTCAAATAATGCCGGCAAACGATTTAAAAATTTAGGTGGTAAAACGCATTGAGAAAAAACTTTTCCAACATAAATCCAATTAGCGTTTGTAAACGGAATAACATTAAACAAACCGAAATCTCCATTATTTTTAACGTTAGCCCAATTTACTAAATCACCCCACAAACAATTAATATTATTGTTGCTAAAATCATTTGTGCCAATAGTGTCATTTATTTGGTTTCTTTTTAAAAAATCGTTAAGTCTACCATAATAATTGTTTGCCCTTTGATTGTTGCAACCAACGCTGTCTTCAATTAAAGGAAGAACCAAGAAAACTAAGTATGATATGTATGGTGGATATTTTATTTCTATGGAATCAATGCTTTTCAAGTTTCGCTTTTCATACGCATACTTTGCTCTTGCAATTACATTCCCGCTTGCACCCGGCAATCCGAATTTTATTTTTCCAACAAAGTCTGCCCAAATTTCATCTTCAGTTTCTTCATTGAAATGAAGACTCGCTATGGTAATAATATCATTCCTGGTTAAGTGTAAATGAATATCTTTTCCTGCGTTTGCTGGATTGAAAAAAAACTCTGATATGATATTATTCCATTCGAGATATTTCATACTCAAAAATTTGTGTTGTAATCTGGTTAATCAAATTTAATTGTTATCGTAAATGGATAGCCTTGTGTCAGTCCAAATATAAAGTTCCAGTTCATCTCCGATAATTTTCTGAACATTTTCATTCTCAGAAAACTCAAATGCTTCCTGTTCATTTTCAAAACAACATGCCAGATTAAAATTATCAGTCCATTGGAGGCTTGGCATAGTTGTCAAGAATTTATCCTTCTTATAGTTGGAAATGCAAATTTTATGAACAGTTGTGACAGTATTCCCGTTTAAATCGAGTATCATCTTGTGCTGATTTTATCGTACAAAGAAATATGAAGAAGCTAATTCGTATGTGGCATCTATATCCGCTTCTTTGCCTGAATTATCTTCGTTGTTTCGAATAAGGCTTTGGATTTCATAAGTTTCCCAACCGGGAACGAAGTCCGCTTGTGTGCCTAATTCGATTTCCATTGTTTTGCTGTTGATAGCAAGTAAAGTGTCTTCGGAATAAGCATCTCTTTCTGTGTAACTACTGTAGTCTGACATAATATTTGTTTTAAAATGGTTTGCTAATATCTTTTTTGTTCTGACAACTTCTGACAATGAGTTGCATTATTCTTTGTTTCTCAGTTTACTTATTTCATTCCAATAGAAGAATGCTTCTATATTTGCTTTTTTGAGCTTGTTTAGTTTTGTTGGCAATGGAGATTCAATAATTGCATTTCGTAGTAGCTCAATATTATTTGGGTCGAAATGGGCTACTTCTGTTATTTCGTTTGCTATCAACACGGAAACATAAGCAGCTTTTGAAGCATTTATCACCGCACTATCGATATTATATTTCTCGCTATGAATAAAGTTTTGTATTCGCTTTATGCCATCCTGAAGCAGGGTGAAATTTTCGGGATCGACTTGTCCTTTCATACAAATACACAGCGAAGTTTGATAAATATCGTCAAGTACCTGTGTTATGTTTTTATGGTCGAGTTCGCGATACTGCAATTCTACGGCTGCAAACTTCTGAAAGGTGTCGGATACAATCGTTAGGTCGTCCGTAATGTCAAACAAGGAGGCAATATCGAAAAGTTGCTTGATTATTTCCATCGAACAATTTTTCTCACCTTTGAAGTAGGGTATTCCCGTCGTGTTTGGAGCAAAAGCTGTGAGTTTATCACCCAATAAATCGGCACTACATGGCACGTTTACTGATACAGGTTCACCTTCTGATTTTATGAAGCGGCTTTGAATGGGCAATTTTACCACATTGTTGTAATGTATATCTTCAAAAAGAACATCAAGCAAAATACATTCTGTATCGGGACCGGTAACATAAGTAACCAGATAAAAAAACTTTGCATGTGTTTTAGGAACATTTTGAGCACTAACACGTTCGACTAACTTAATCTCATCAAAGCCGTAGTTTTGTGCATTTTTCTGCAAATAGTCTTCGATATTTGTACCCGGTGGACAAATAATGTCAATATCAATAGAAAGTCGCTTTGCGCTATCTAAATGAAGCATTAGTGCTGTACCTCCTTTAAAAACAAAAGGGCATCCCGATAAAGCCAATAATTCGAGTAGCGAAAATGCCCGAATCGTTTTTTCTATAAGCGTGATATTCGAAAAATTATTTTCGGCAGCTACCTGTTGCATCCATTCTATTGTTCGGCTATTGGGTTGTATCATAATTTATTCGTTTGTAAAAGTTGTTCCACCTCTTGCTTGCGGCCGCGGCGAGTAGCATAACGCAATA
>Ga0302207_1000351_pt1 | contig 18888 bp, 12 predicted proteins | sample II_Fen_E2_2_FD_198792 | JGI IMG/M metagenome (GOLD analysis project Ga0302207, IMG submission 198792) | Peat permafrost microbial communities from Stordalen Mire near Abisko, Sweden - II_Fen_E2_2 | ecosystem: Environmental > Terrestrial > Soil > Wetlands > Permafrost | place: Sweden: Abisko...
TTAACTGCTTTTCCCTACAAATAATTTATCCTTTTTTGATGTTTTGTTGTCAAATACTCTCATTGACGAGTATCAAAAAGAAAATACGACTCTTCAAAATTGAAAGAAATAAATGATTCTTCTTTTTAGACAATATCTCACATGTTGTAAGTATAATTTTTATAAAGTAGAATTTTAAGATTAAGATAAATCATTTTTAAAATCTAAAAATGAAGACTCAGTGTAACCTTAAAATATATTTGCATTTGCAGAAAGGATATTATTTACTATATCTGATGTATATAATGAGTAAATGAACATTCGATTTTTCTTAAATTGTCCCAATGCAATACAAAATTGAAAGCCAACGTCCTTATCAGCTTTAGAAAAAACGTATGAACTCATGCTTTTCAAGTTTAAATGTTTAGCTTATAAATATGGGGAGCAGTATACTTCCTTTTAGCTACAACAGAAGGAAAAATAACCGACCAAACTTAAAATCACGAAACTTACAGTACTCCGAACCGTTTTTAATTGTTATCAGCTCACTTTGTTAATTCAACTTATTTATAAGTTCTTTCATTTCCAATCTTATAGTCAATACTTCCGGTGACAAAATTTTTATTGGTTTGACGATAAGTTCTTCTGCTGTTTTTTTTACATCTTCTGGTCTGTTGGTTTCTTCGTATAGCTTTGCCAATCTATAAAGAGGGATAAACCTATTTGGAATCATATAATGAGCTTCTAATAAACACTTTTCAGCATCTTTATATTGTTTCATTTTCTGATAGTTATCAGCCATATGCAACTGAAGATCAATATTATTCATATAATGCGAAGCTTCATGAAAGTATTTATTACTTTTTTTATTTTCATCAATAAAATTTAATTCGGCTGCATAGTTATAATGAAATAAACCATTCCGGTTCATAGTTTTATATAAATGGGTATAATCAGGCATTACAGCTTTAGTTTCTCCTGCCAACGAACGCTGTGCAATTGTATTCCAACGATACTCATCGTAGAACATGTTGCGCGTAAGAACTAATAAGGCAACAGTAACTACCAATACAACCAACTTTATAATAGAGAAAAAACCTTTTGATATTTTCAAACTTCTTGTTTCATGCTTCATAATAAGTGCAGCACAGAAAACTACCATAAGTCTGACAAACGGATAATTCAGCGGATAAGAAAAACAGGCAAATACACCAGTACCAACAAGGCAAAGCATGGCAAAAAACGTATCCAAATTCTTATTTTTACGGTATTCCCGAATAAGATAGAAAACAAAAAGCCTAATATTAAGCCACCCATCAAACCTTTCTCCACCAAAAACAACAGATATTCATTAAACGGATGTTTTACAATATCGGCAAGCATGATAAAAGAGCTACCCGGATGATTCCTAAAGTATTCTGCCTGATAAAGCATATACTCCCTCTGAAAACCTCCAATACCATAACCTAATAATGGTTTATCTGCAAACATGTGAGCAGAACATTGCCAGATTAATATACGCCCATCAGCTGAGTCTTTCTTTACGAAATACAGCCCAACTAGTATGGCAATGATAAGTGTGCCGCTTCCCACTGTCTTTATTCGTTTATTCCAGCCATTAAGCCATTTCAAATTAAGAGTCCTGATTATCCAAATATCACTTATTACAATAATGGAAAAAATACCTGCACGTGACTGCTACAGAACCACCGCCACTATAAAAAGTACAGCAGTTAATCCTCCAACAATTCTCCAATAAATTTGCTTTTTAGAAACCAAAAACAATGCGAACGGAAACACTACCAACAAGGCAGCCGCAAAACCCGCCGGATTATCGAAGCATCTGTTAATGCGAAAACTATTAATGTAGTTTTCTAAACAATCCAGATATTGTGCTATACCATAAGCTGCTTGTATAATACCAAGTGACACAATACCTCCAAATATCCATGCCAGATTAAATGGGATTCTTCTGACAAGCGTATAAAAAAACAAAAGCGAAATACCTGAGAGAACCCATTCGGGATTAATAGTTCCTAAACATACTCCGTAGAGGTTGGCAAATAGTAGAAAACAAGCAAATAGAATTTCCGATGCTGCAAAACTAAATGATTGTTTCTTATAATTCAATATCAAAGCAATAATTACCAACATTAAACAACCTCCACCCGAAGTAAAATATGAAGCCGTAATAGAATTTGAAAATATTTTTAAAACTACGAACAAACTTAAAGCAAAGATACTAGATAGGGATAATGATATTATTTTTTGCATAGAAGTAAAAGGAGTGAGAGGAATGTTTTGAATGACTCCCTCTCACTTATTACAGAATATTTAAAATACTAAATTTTAAAATAATCAAAAGCTGAAAACAATTAGTTCCAGAAGTGGAGATAAAAAACAAAAACGCGTCAACTATAGTTCCTTTATTAATCGGCGAACTGATTTTTTTATTAAGCTCCTTAAACTATGATTTATGCAAATAAATAATTATATATCTCGATAATACACCAAAAAAAAACTGCAATTATGAAACCTAAAATAGAATTGTATAAAAATGGAATAATTGAAGCAAGTATTATAATAAGACATATTATCAAATATGAAATTTTTATTTTCTTCATAATTTAAATTTATGAATGTAACAAAGTTAATAATTAAAATATGTGTTATTATTCGTATTCTATGAATAAATTTGATCAATCCACATAAAACCTGGTATTCCAGAGTAAGTTATTATTACTCCATTTGGAATGCATTATTTAATCAACACAAATAAGTTATTAGTCCTTTAAACATTATGTTAATTTAAACACAGTAAACATTAATAGTTCGCAAGAAACTAATACAAACATATAATCATGAAGCATATAACGTTATAGAGCCAAAGATATAACCAGGGATGACTCATTTATTACCACACCCGGGCAATTATAATTTTATTTATTTTTTAATTAAGCGTAAGTAAGCTATTTTATTCATATTATCTTCTACCTTAACCAAATATATCCCCTTGGAAAGAAAGCCTACATTCAACTGAGTGCGTTCTGTATTTATAGCATTAAAATGTTTGATCGGCTTACCGTAAACATCAATGATAGAAATATCTTTGATTGGTTCGTTGCAAACAATCTCCACTATTTCAGCTACCGGATTAGGGAACATTCGGACATTAGACAATACTGTTTCTTCGTTTATATCAGTTAATTCACCTGATGCAATCTGTAGAGAATTAATATAGAAAAACTTACTTGCATTATTATTCGAAGGTCCAGCTTTAAATGCTATTTTGATTGTTCCTTCAGTTGTTGGAGATATATCATTGGCAATAGCTACATTATCAACATTATTTGAAGCATTCACTAAAACTGTTTTTTCATTAATACCTTTGACATTGAATGAAATCTCACGATTGTCTGTAACATCTTTTCTTGAAGAAAATAAGGTAAGTTTATATTTCTGAGCAGCATTTAATTTTGAAATCATAAAACCACCTGTAGGTTCTGACGTATATCCAAAAAACATATCTTGAGTAGCAGTTGAAGGGAGATTTAAAGCGACGTTTGTTGCCAATGGACCGGATGAACTTTCTCCACTAAAAGCATCATCAACCACTATCGAAATACCCGTTGAAACACCATCTGTATCAAAAAGATTGGATATACTCCCTTTAGTATAATCTGATAGATTATTCCAGCTTGGATTTGTTGTTAAAGTTGTACCAAAATCAATATTAATTGGCTTTGTCAATACACGTGCATTTGGTGCATTGAACTTATAAGGAAGTACTTTTGATAACACATCTGAAAAAATTGCACCCATTCTTTTTTGAATATATTCACCTCTTCCACGAATAGGATGCCATCCATAAATTGAATCAGGTGGATAATTGTTAAATGCATATATGCAGCTGTATTGTAATTTTGTAACCGGATGTAATTGATGTTTTGAGAATCCAATATTTTTATCAAACTCTACAATAGGAAATCCCCATGATTCGGCCAATCTTCGGATGGAAGGATTATACAATTCCCGACTATCATGCCAGTCGGTACAAAGTACCATAACAGCAGGTTTACCGTTAGGAGTATTATAATACTTTGATTTAGGATTGAATTTTAAATTATAACAGTCTGATGTGTATCTCTTTATTATATAATCAAACGATGCTGCAAAATTTATCCATGGATTAAATGGTGTAACATAATCAGTATAATTTACTTTTATCTGTGATCTGTCATAAACATCAAAATCATGACAATGCATAATTGCAAAAGCATCAATCTGTTCTAATTCGTCCGTAGTATACAAACTTCCTTCTGCAATTCTATTTGCTGTATGTCCAACTGCTAATCCCCCAATTGCCCTGTTAAGCGGTGTTGCATTTAGTTTAATACACGCATCCTCAAACCAACCATTAGCTGGTTCTGCAAATGATTCTCCTGCCAGTAGAATAGTATACGTTTTTACCTCTTCTTGCGAAAAGACAATATAAGGAGTTATTAGTAAGAATAAAACAATAATTATTTTTTTCATCTTTATAAGCTTTTTTTGAATGATTAATATTATGGCAAAATACTTTCCAAAGTACTTTTGAATATCTTTGCCATTTTCCCCTGAATAAATGAATATACTCCTTTATTGGGGTTTAATCCGTATTCTACTCCATTTATTGCGATAGTATCACTTGCGTAAAGCAAACTATATTGTTGTTTTGTAACTGGATGTACCGAGGCTGATGAAAACCCTATATATTTATCAAATTCTACGAGCTTTAATCCCCATTTTGCACTCAATAATCGAATAGAATTATTATAAATTGCAGTACCATCATGCCAATTAGTACAAAGAATAATAACTGCAGGCTTTCCGTATTGCTTCTGGTAAGATGTTGATATCGGATCATTTTTAAGATTATAACAATCACTTGTGTATTTTTTTAAAATATAATCGAAAGCAATAACATTGTCAGTTAGCGAATTGAAGGGCATTGTATAATCTGTGTAGTTTTCTTTTGTGAGAGAAGGATCGAATACATTTACATTTTGATTATACATTAGTACTAATGCTGTCATCGATTCCAATTCTGCTTTTGTGTAAAGAGTGCCTGCAAACATTTTATTAGCAGCATCGCCAATGGACTCGCCTGCAACAGCTTTATTAGTGTAGGGAACAGTTAACTTATCGCATCCCAGTTCGAACCAACCATTGGTGCTTTCGGCTGAAGAGCCACCAATTAAAATAATTTTTTGGGTTTGTGCATTGCTCATAATATAGAACAACAACACCAAAATAATGGAATAAACTTTTCTCATAATAGTATATATTTTATATTCTTATTAATTTATTATTTAGGTTGATAAATCATAACCCAATCCACGTACATCTTTACAGGATCCCCAATTACAGCCTTGAAAGCATCTAGTTGTAAACATAGATGATGAGGTACTTGTGGAATTCCTTTTTTGTCAGTCAACTCCCAAACCATTACTCCATCCCTGTATATTTTAAGGCTATTGGCGCTCCAATCCATCATTACTATATGCCAGTCATTAGCTGAAGCAGGATGTATATAATGAAATTGTTGATTATATATTGTTCCTACTCCATTACCAAAGTGGATAAATGTTTCGAAACTTTCACGTTCAGCCTTAGTTCCTGTTTCATATATGTCATTTTCTCCATCAAGTGGCCATCTACCACTTTGTGGCCATGTTAATACAACTCCGTTCATTGCCATACTTGGATCTTTATCCGTGCGTACTTTAAAAACAAACCGACCATATAAATAATTGGTTTTATGAGCCATACCTCCTGAAACGATTTGGCCATCCTTCATTTGAGCAGTAATAACTAAATTTCCATTTTCGACACTTATTGCCGAAGGACTGCGTAATCCATTTCCAACATGACCTGCTGACAAATATATTCCCCAATTTGCGTCATTTACAATATTTCCATCAAAATTATCTTCAAAAACAAGATTCCATCCATTAACCGGAGCCTGAAAATCGGGTAGATCTTCCATTTTTTCTTTAAATATCTTAGCCATTTTCCCTTGAATAAAAGAATATCTGCTTCGTTCAGGATTTGATCCAAACACAGTTCCATTAATCACTTGGGTATCCCGACCGTACATAACACTGTATTGTTGTTTTGTGTTCGGATGTAAATGTTCAGAAGAAAATCCTACATATTTATCAAATTCTACGATTTTCAATCCCCATTTTTGAGCTAAGAGCCTTATTGAATTATTATATATGTTGGAACCATTATGCCAATCGGTGCAAAGAACAATAACAGCCGGTTTTCCCGAAAGTGACTGATAATAAACCGATGTTGGGTCATTCTTTAGGTTGAAGCAATCACTTATATATTTTTTTATTACATAATCGTAAGCAATTACCTGATCGGTTTGAGGGTTAAGGGGTATTGTATATTCTGTAAAGTTTTCATTTATCAACGATGGATCAAAAACATTCACATTTTGATTATACATTATTATTAATACTGTCATCGTTTCCAATTCTTGTCTTGTATATAGATTACCGGCAAACAATTTATTTGCAGCATCACCAATGGTTTCACCATCGACTGCTTTATTTACAAACTGTGCATTCATCTTCTCACAACCTAGTTCGAACCAACCATTTGTGTTGTCGGCAGAAGATCCACCAATGAGAACGCATTTTTGTGTTTGCGCCTGGCTGACTGAATTAGCCAACATAAAAACCATAATGGCTACATAAATTTTATTCATAATTTCATATTATTATTTTAAAGTAAATTCAGCTTTATTATTTTCATCGCCAGAATTAAATCCCACCCAAAGTACGAAATCGCCTGCTTCAGCCATTTTTTTTGAATCTAGTCCATAAAAAGCGAGTAATGATTCGTTAATTTCAAAATTGACTTGTTTCATTTCACCCACTTTAAGAGCTAACTTTTCAAAGCCTTTTAATTCTTTCACTGGACGTGTTACGCTGCCCACCAAGTCACGTATATATAACTGTACTACTGTTTCTCCATCATAATTCCCGTTATTGACCACATTCATTTGGACAGTTATCTTGTCACCTTTACACATGACTGTTTTATCCAGCTTTAAGTTACTGATTGCAAATGTAGTATAACTCAATCCATATCCAAAATTATACAATGGTGTGTTATTAATGTCTGTATAACATGATGAATAACGTGCTGTGCTTTTCCCAGCAGGTAATGGCCTCCCTGTGCTTTTATGATTATAATAAACAGGTATTTGTCCCACTGTTCGTGGAAAAGACATAGTTAAACGCCCAGAAGGATTACAATCTCCACTTATTATATCTGCCATTGCATAACCTGACATGGTTCCCAAATACCAGCCTTCCAGTATTGCATCCAAGTGAGCATCTTCCCAAGTAATATCAAGTGGACGACCATTGCTTAATACCAAACCAACAGGTTTATTCAACTTCTTCAATTCTTTAAGCAAATCAGTTTGAACACCAGGAATTTGAATATTTGAACGACTAGTTGATTCTCCACTATAATTTGATGGCTCACCCATAACTGCTAAAATAATATCAGCTTTGCCACAAATTTTTATAGCTTTGTCAAAACCAGATTTATCATTTTCAGCAAGACTACAACCTTCTGCGTACAAAAATTTAACTTGCGTGTTTTTATATTTTTTAATTAATCCATCGTACAGACTAATACATTTATCTGTATTACCTCTTGCAGACCAAGCTCCAATCTGATTGTTTATGTCTTTTACCAATGGACCTATAAGGGCAACTGTAATAGGTTTATCTTTAGAAATTGGAAAGAAGTTATTGCTATTCTTCAGTAATACAACTGATTGTTGAGCCGTTTTGCGAGCGATTTCAAGAAATTCCGGGGTCATAGTCATCTCTTTTTGAGATTTCTCAGTTAAAGATCTGTATGGGTCATTAAATAAACCCAATAAGAATTTCATTTCAATAATTCTTCGAACTGAGTTATCTACTTTTTCAATGGACACATTTCCTTCTTCAATTGAATTTTTGAGATATTTACAATATACAGAACCTGACATATCCATATCAATACCCGCGTTTGCAGATAATTCTCCGGCAGTTTTTTCATTCTTCGCAACTCCATGATAAACCAGTTCATTGATTCCACTATAATCAGAAACCACAAAACCTTTAAAATCCCATAGATTTCGAAGGAAATCAGTCATTAACCACTTATTTGAAGTGCATGGTACACCTCCAATTTCATTAAAAGCTGCCATAAATGTTGCTACACCTGCATCTTTTGCTGCTTCGTAAGGTGGTAAATAATATTCCATTAATGTGTTGAGTGAGAGTTCTGCACTATTATAATCCCGACCACCTTCTACTGCCCCATAAGCAGCAAAATGTTTGCAACATGCCAGTAAAGTATTTGGATTACTTAATGAATGCCAATCACTTCCTCCCTGAAAACCTTGAATACGCGCTTTTGCTATTAAACTTCCAAGGTAAGTATCTTCACCGGCTCCTTCCATAACTCTTCCCCAACGAGGGTCCCGACTAATGTCAACCATCGGTGCAAAAGTCCAATGAATCCCATCGGTTGTTGCTTCCTTCGAAGCAATTGAGGCGCTTTCTTTCATTAACTCCAAATTCCATGAACAAGATTCTGCTAAAGGAATAGGAAAAATTGTACGATAGCCGTGAATAACATCATAACCAAATAACACGGGTATCTTAAGACGGCTTTTTTTGAGTGCCATTTCTTGCAATTTGTGCACGCCATCAACAGTATATGCATTCAATATGCTGCCAACTAAACCTTTCTTCAAATATAATTCATAACTATCTTTCATAACTGGACCTGTCACGTCCCAATTACAAGAAAACTGAGTCATTTGTCCAACTTTCTCATCCAGAGTCATTAACTTTAATATCGAATCAACTTTATGTTCAATTATCTTATCTCCACTAAAACTTTTCCAAGTATTCTGAGCAGATATTTGCAAGTCCCCATAATTTGAAATCAGTAAGATGTTTAATAATATCGTTATTTTTATTATTTTCATATTGCAAAATCTTGGCTCTACTTCCATTCGATTACTAAAGTTTCTTCAGGATAAATAGTTACTGTTTTATTTTTGATCGAACTTTCTTTACTTGCAAAAATAACATTTGGAGTTAAATCGGGGGTCTGAAGTTTAATCTTCTGAATTTCAGTGTTCTTATTAACAATAATTGTAACAAATGATTTATAATTTTCCAATGTGTGCATCAAAACTCCCTTATGTTGCTCATTAAATCTAAATTTAACTTTACAAGTTACATCTATTTCTGACACCAATAAACGTGATAATGATTCGCTGTTACCAGAGCGACGCGCTCCTAATCCGATCATTGATGGTATCCATACAGTTTCTCCTTTTCCATAGGAATTCCTTGTAGCTGTTACTAAATCTTTTTCCTGAGATAAAATTTTTCCGGATACGTTATAGATATATGCTTTCCAAAGATGTACCGGTAGAGTTTGAATTATATTCATATCAAAATCTCCAGGAATACATTTTACTTCCTTAAGCGAGCCTCCAAAAACATCTTTTAAAGGAAAACCTGTGTTCTGTAAGCAAAGCATATTCTCATCGTAAAACCCTGTCAATCCTTCAACAAAGAGTTTACCACCTTCTTCTACGAATCTTCTTAAATTATCCCAATATTTTGAAGGTAAAGAAATTTGACCTGATAAAATAACCATCTGCCCGGTATAATCATTTTTTGTCCAATCGAATTCATTCATCTCCTGAAAATTTGAATTTATTCCATTCTCCAATAGAATTTCATAAAAGGAAAGTGCCGACTTCATAACTCCTCCTGTTAGTTTTCCTTCATATTGTTTTTCATCAATGCTCCCAATCTGATTTCTTTTCTCCAACCAAAGAGACTCACGATTATATAGAATGCTTATGTTTGGTTTATCTGGTTTTGAATTGCTAAATATATTTCTTTTTTCTGCTAAACATTTTGTAATCTTTGTTATCGCAATTAATTTATCAGTTGGGTTATTTTGGAAATCCACCAATGCCCATTCACCAGCTTCATCTCCTATAGAACGTGGATTAAAACACCAAAAAATAATACCTTTTGCCCCTGATCCAATACTTGTCCACAACCATTGAGTGATTTCATCAGGTGTAGGACAAAATGGTCTATTCCCACTGTATGTGTTATTTCCACCTTGAAGTTCTGTTAACCAAAAAGGAAGAGGCCCTGCACCCGAACGAATAAGGCTGCAATTTGCAGATAATGCACATGCATATTGATTTCGTTTAAAATAATCAAAATGCCAACTTGGATGGGCGGAAGCACCAAGTGAAGTCAAAAATTTTCTCCATGAAGGAAAATCATATTCTGATACATTTTCAAATATCTGATGATTGTTAACATGAATTTGACTTTTAGTGTCATATTTAGCAATCTCCAGAGCTATCCAGTTTAGATACCATGTATTATAATCAGTCAGAAACTTTTCCTTACTAAAATCAATTAGTTTTGTGTAGCCTTTACTATTGTAGGTTGATTCTATTTGTTTTTTCTTCCATTCCTGCATTTTTTGATTGGTGAAATCATTTTGAGGCACATAACCTCCTGTTCCCGGTTCATTAATAAGGACCCAACCATATAACGATTTGAATGTTTGAAAATGGATCACAACATTTTTAATGTACTGAGATATTTGTCCTAAATGACCTTCGCTATAAGGAAATTTAAATCCACCAATTGTCATATTCTCAGCTGAAGGAAACAAAGTTGCAAATATTTTAATATTATATTTTTCACCTGCTTTGAAAGCCTTATCGAATAATGTATAATCCCATGTACCCTCGGCCTTTTTCATATATTGTTCAAACATTCTTATACGACAAACAGTCATTCCACTTTTGTTCAAAAGATTAAACCACTGATCAATATCTGCATCCGTTTGTCCGGGTTCAATAAAAATCTGTGCACCAATTTCGGGATATGAATCAACAGCATATATCTTTGCACTAAACATTAAACATATGATAAAAAGGAAAAGAACTGTTTTTTTATAAGATACCATTTTGAGTATTTTGTTTTTTTAATAAAGAAATGTCAATTTCATTTTCAACTTACTTATCTAACTGAAAATAAATGATTGTCTTTTTACGATTTAAATTTAATATTTGAAATTATTTTTATGAGTATCCGTTTGGATACCTAATATTCATTTTTATAACTAATTCAGGCTATAAGTAACCTATCAAAGAGGTTATCTCCAAAATAACAAAACTTATTTAAGTAGTTTTTTTGATACAATGTGGTTCAATATCAAGGTGTATATCCAATAATTGCCGTTTAGCATTACTTGATTAAATTCATTGTCAATATAGATTTGTCTACAAAAAATGTAATTAAATTAGTTTAGGTACGCAAGCGGATACTCATAATTATTTTATATACTTTTTCCTTTTTTTGATAAATAATACAGCGTCTGCAATTACACGCCCATCTGAGTTTTTATTGGAGATTTCTACATATCCGTTTTTACCTTCCGGGAAATTATAATTACCAACCGATACCCATTCACCTGACGTTTGTCCTTCTATTATGATATCTTTTGAAGTTATCAATTTATCGTTTTGTTTATAACCATCAAAAATGGTAATTGATGTTTTAGTTGTAATATCATCCATTTTAGGATAAAAAACAAAAACTTCATATTCTCCTTTATGAATGATATTCGGTTTATATTTGATTGATTTGTATTGAATACCTTTTGAGTTATCTGATAAAAAATCAGAACCATAAGCTTTTCCTCCTTCTAGTTTCCAATCTCCTGTTAAAACAACATTTTCTTTGTCATTATTATCAACCAAAATATCAGGTACACTACCATCCGCTAAGGGATTATTTTTGAAAATGGCCTGAATTTTTGCAACATTTACATCTTGAACAACACCTTTGTTTTCATCAATGGACAAACAAGCAGCAATGGCAGCTGATTGAGCTAACACCATAAATACAGGCTCCATACGAATAGATCCGTAAGAAATGTGCGAGGCTGACATACAATAGGGAACCAAGAGATTATTTACTTCCTTCTTTTTTGGAATGAGTGCCCTATAGGAGATTGGATAAGGCGGAAAACCACCCACTTCTACATTCCCTTCGTTTTTTACCATTCCATTTACAACAACTCTGTCACAGTTATGAGAATCCATAGTATAGGCAGCCATTCCTATACCATCATTAACAATTTCTTCTCCCTGACAATGATGTTGATTCATCACTAATTCTCCAATCATTCTACGTGATTCTCTCACGTAAAGCTGTGGTGTCCAATTATTATTATCTATAAATTCATCTTTTGGATATCCCCATTGCAGCATTTCTTTACGTATGCGCTCAGGTATTCTTTCGTCATGACCAATAAAATAGAACAGTCCCTTTGTATAATCTTCATGAACTTTAATTATCCGTGCCCGCTCGTCATAAGTTGCTTCGGGATAATTCCAATTTTCACCTATCATGTCAGTTGAAAAACCTCCTTTATTATTAATATCTGTTTTTCCATTCGGCATCGAACACCAAATAAAAACATCATAGAACCTATCCCATGGAATCTTTTCTTTCAATCTAATTAACAATTCGTATTTCTTTGGATCATAATTATCCGGAATGGTAATAGGTATCAAATTCGCTTTTACGTTCGTGAGTGTTACCCTGAAATTATAAGCTTGTACTTTTTTATCGCCACTACCATTTGCAGCCAGAAACTTCGAATTAACACCCCATATCAAACCGCTAGTAGAATCACCACGAACAATAAATGGATCAATGCCATCAGGAAATTGATGTTGACTTAATAGTTGAACACCATTATAAGTCTCGTTATATAAACTGTTTGATTCACGTCCAACTGTGTAGGAAACCTTTGCTTGTGCCATTAAATCTCCTTCGTGAGAGCAATCAATAAAAACCTTAGCCTTAATTGTCTTGTAGGTGGTTGCAACTGGATTATTGGCATCCTCAACTATTATTTGTGTAATAGTATTTTCTTTTTTAATCACATTATGTAATCGTCGTTGCAACCACACATCAAAACCTGCTCTAGCCGCATAATCATTGAATATCGCCTCTGCCACTTTTGGTTCAAATATCCATTGTTCCAGTTTTCCATAATGACTTCCCAATCGACGGTAAAAATCAAGTGCCAAACCTTTAACAACATACTTATTCCCAATGTCGGTATAACCCAAACCGCCTGAACTCATACCACCTAAATGCCTGCTTGGCTCGACTAATAATACACTCTTTCCCAGCTTTTTTGCAGTGTATGCAGCAATTACACCCGAAGAAGTTCCGCCATATACACATACATCAACTTCTTTTACTTTATCTTTAGTTGCAAAAACAGGAAATACCATTATTATGCATATCAACAGAAGAACAATAAAGCGAAGTTTAGATATAATAATTTCTTTCATTTCTCAATAACATATTTAAATAAAACACTGACAATTTGAATGATAATATTCTTATTTTTGTTGATATATTCTCACCCAATCCACATACATCTTCACAGGATCTCCTATTATTTTTTTTAAAGCATCTAACTGTAAGCATAAATGATGTGGAACTTGAGGAATAGCTTTTTTGTCAGTTAACTCCCATACGATATTACCATCTCTGTATATCTTAATACTCTCAGTAGTCCAATCCATTATAATTGTTTGCCATTCATACGCTGGAAACTGATGTAAAAAATGATATTGTTTGTTGTATGAATCACCTAAACCGTCTCCATAATGAATATAGGTTGAAAAAGATTCTCTATCTGCTTTTGTACCTGTTTCGTATATATCATTTTCTCCATCAAGAGGCCATTGCTCGCTTTGAGGCCACGTTAAAACAACTCCACTCACCGCTTCGCTGGGATCTTTCTCTGTACGAACTCTGAATTCGAAACGACCATATTTATAATTTTTACGGTGAGCCATGCCCCCCGAAACGAGTTGTCCGTCTTTCATTTGAGCTGTAATAACTAAGTTACCATTTAGAACGCTAAAGGCTTCAGGGCGACGTAATCCATTCCCAGCATGACCTGCTGAATAGTAAGTACCCCAAATAGTTGTATTTATAGTATTTCCATCAAAATTATCTTCAAAAACAAGATCCCATGAGTAATACAGACCCTCATTTTTAAGTAATTCTGGGACGTTTATATCAATCTTGATTGTTTTAAGAGACTCATCTAACGTATATTTAGTAGGATTGGACAACGTCAGTACAATTGAATAATGTATATCCTTATGTGCTTTCAAAGAATCTACTATGAGAAATAAATCAATTTGTTTTTCTCTTGTTCCCTGTACAATGTCAACGATTTTCGGGAGTAGATAAGATTCTGATGGTAATTTCAATGTTCCATTTAAAACTTCATTTGTCTGAGAAATTGAAACTGAAAAACTTTCAAGCTCTTGCAATCCCGATCTATAAATAGTAAGAGGTATTTTTATTTTATTTTCAGATTTTATATAAGTATAATTTTTAGTGGAATTAAATGTCCCTGGAACAGGATAAGTATCTGTTACAAGCGCACTTTCATTTAAATAAATCAAAGCTTTCCCTTTCAAATTTTCTTCATCTGGATTTGGTTGACATCCAAAAAAAAGAAGAAAAAAAGTTGATACTAGAAATGCAAATTTTGTATATGATGTTTTTTTATTTCTCATGTTTTAATACTCAATTTATAAATTTTCCTTATCTAATATTTCCGATGTCTTAATATATACTTTTGTTGTAGTAAGTTTATCATTAAAGTCGTAGAAGCTAAGATTGGTAATAGTTACAGGTAATGAAAAATTCATAGTCCTGTTATTTTTCAGGAAATCTAAATTCACAGTTAGATAAAAATAGGCTTCTCTCTTTCCAACTTCTACAGATACTTTTGTAGGTAAAGTGTAGTCTGAAACAGGTAATAAAGTGGTAGATGGAATAGCGATGGATCCAGCATGGACATCAACAGAGAAAGCTTTCAGCTCACCTAATCCGGAACGATAAACTCCTAAATAAATATTTAATTTATTATTGACTGAGTCTATATCATAATTCTTATTCATTTGAACATCGGTTCCATTATTTGGGACAATATATGAGTCACCATAAGCAGCTTGAGGCATATAAACCTTAGGTGTAACATTCACGTCTCTTTCGTCAGCTTCACACGAGACAAAAGACAAAAACACCAATATTAATGACATGTAAAACACAATTCTTTTCATAACATTATTTTTAAAATTTATTCAGACAGATTACCATTCCGGATTTTGAGTCACAACTCCATTTGTTTTTATAATTTCCGATTGAGGAATTGGAAATAAAAACATTTTGGGAGCTTCAAACTTTCGTACAGCCACTTGAAACTCATTATATGTAAATGATCCATCACTATTTTTAATTACTTTCATTCCTAGCAACGGTTGATTGAGTAAAATTCCTGCATCCTTCCAACGACACAAATCCCAATAGCGGTAATCTTCAAAAGCCAACTCGATGCGTCGTTCATGCTTGATCTTATATTTTAGAGACTGATAATCAGGAGCAATATCCACCGTTACAAGAGGCATTGCTACACCTGTTCGATTTCGAACTTTATTAAGAGCTTCTCTTGCTGTAAGTATATTATCATTGTTGTTATCAGGTCCATATGCCTCATTCATTGCTTCGGCATAACCAAGCAGAATATCTGCATAGCGAAAAATAATCCAGTTACGGTTCATTTTGGCATCATTCACCAGATTCAGGTTATCATTCAGGAATTTCTTTAAATAGTAACCTGTCCGGGATGCGTTTTTAGTTGCGGGATCGTCAGTACCTCCCGCCCAGATTTGCATTGTGCGGCCTGTCCATGTTGCGCTATTATAAACAATACTCATTGCAAAACGTGGATCAAGACCTGAATAAGGATTGGTGTTGCTTGTTTTTCTTTCATAAGCTGAAACCAGATTTTGTGAAGGACAGATTCCTGTATTACCCCCGGGTGTTGCAATCGGATAATTTTTTCTTTCAAAATCATTGGTTGCACCCATACGTACTGCCCAGATAACCTCCTTCGCAACAGATGTTGTTATATTACCTGTGAATAAACTTTGATAATTGCTACTCAGATCATAAGTGCCTGATTTAATAAGATCATAGTATGAAGCCGCTGCACGTTGCCATTTTCCTTTATCATTGGTTGGATTGAATAGCGGGCTTGCAGCATAAAGCAATGTCCTTGCTTTAATAGCCATGGCAACTCCCTGGTTTACACGTCCATCTTTGGTCGGCATTCCAACAACAGTCCAGCTTGAAACAAGATCAACCATTGAAGAATCAATTTCATCTCCAATAAAATCAACAATTTTATCAACCGGTTCACGTGGTAAGTTAGCTTCTTCAACAGAAATTGCAGTCTTTGTTATTAAAGGTACAGCACCATAACGCTTGATCAGTTCTAAATAATAGTAACATCTCAAAACACGTACTTCTGCTCTAAGCCGCTGTATGTCCAGAATATCATCTTTGTATAAACGTTTATTATCAGTACTGACAGTATCCCTGTTTAATGCTAAACGATTTATGTAATCTATTGAATATTCGAGAAAAAAATTAGCGTCATGAATTCCCTGGTATCCTTTCGTATAAAAATCATTCGGATTATAAAATTTATTCCAACTTCCTTCATTGAAGCGTTGCGCATCGCTTACGGTTGTTACATATTGCGCCTCGTCCGAAACCGTTGCAAACAAATTCCCATCAATAGCTGAAAACCCATTGATAACATTACTATAGGCTTTATATCCGAAACTGAATAATTGCTTATATTGAGTATCCAGCATTGTATCAGTAAGGTATATATCCTCTTTCGAATTCAGCATATCATTACATGATACAATTCCAAATGAAAGTATCAATACGTAAATATATTTTTTCATTATAATCCTTTTTTAAAAATTTAAGGTAAAACCTGAGTTATATGATTTCATAGAAGGATAGCCATTCATAACTTCCGCATCCATATTCAAATCGGATTTCAATTTACTGAACTCCAAAAGATTCACACCGGTAATAAAAATGCGACATTTATCAATACCCAATTTCTTAAAAACAATGGATGATATAGTATACCCTATTTCAACATTTCGAAGTTTAATAAAATTACCATCACGCACCCATAAAGTAGAGTTTCGATAGTTATTATTATTATTTTCTGCAGATAAACGAGGATAAGTTGCAGTTTTTCTTGTATCAATTCCTTGTTCTGGATAATACGCCCACCGACCCTCGGCAATGGGGTAAGCATTACCATTATTACTGAATGCAATGGTTTGTAACGGCACATTCAATAAATTCACATCCCTACCTGATACAGCTTGCAATAATGCATTAAAATCAAAACCTTTCCAATCAAAACCTAATTGGAATGAATAGGTATAATTTGGCAAATATGAATCACCTATTTTTGTTAGATCGTTTTCATCAATAACCCCATCTTTCAAAACGTCCTTGTATCTCACATCACCTGGTTGCACTTTTCCAAACGTTGGAATCGGAATCCCTGCTTTCAGATTGCCATTTGCATCAAAATCCGTTACATCATAAAATCCATCTGCTTTGTAACCGTATATAGATCCAATGCTATTTCCCGTTCGTGAAACAGAAGGTACTGTTACCACTTCCGCCATATAATCAATCGTATTGTGACTGTACGACAACATAGCTGTTGCAAAATAGCTAAAGTCTGATATTTTATCCGAATAGGTGAGCTTTAGCTCATATCCTCTATTTGTTACCCTGCCAACATTATTGTATGGGGCATTCACACCCATGGTGGAAGGAATCATATTATCCGGAGTTACAATTCCGGAACGTTTGTCCAGGAATCCGTTAATTTCGATATTTATCTTTTTGAAAAACGCGGCATTTATTCCAATATCATATTTTGTGCTTCGTTCAGCAAAGATTGCCGCATTTGCCTGATACATCATTGCCAAACCACCATTCCAGGTTGGGGTACCATTTCCTGAATTAAACCCGCCCTGGGATGAATAGTAATTTTGCCATAAAAAGCGTTGTTCGGACATTGGATCATAACCTGTTTGCCCCATTGAAGCTCTCAGTTTCAGAAAATCCAGGTTTGAATAATCTTTTAAAAAGTCTTCATTTGAAATCATCCATGCACCTGAAAGTGTTGGGTAAAATCCCCATTGATTTCCTGGTCTGTAGTCATCTGAACCACTGGCAGCAATACTTGCTTCAGCTTCATAAAGATTATTGTAATTATAGTTTAACACGGCATCAAAATTAGCATACTTATAATTAAGCATCATTCCGGCCGCTCCATTAAGAGATTTATCCGTATTATAAATGTTGTATATTCCGTTAACCGAAGCAGAAATTTTATGAAGTCCAAATTGCTTGTCATATCCTACAGAAGCACCAAATTGCTTCCAATTCCACTGTGCATTTCCATAATCCTCATATCTGGTGTATGGTGTATTCTGATCAGTTGTTTGTTGAATAGTGTCTCTATATCGGGCATAAGTTCGTGTGTTGGATGCACCATCCTGAACCCAACTGCTAAGAGACATACTTTGTTTTAGATATAACCCCGGGGTTAACTGATCCAGCTTCTCTTTTAAAGCCAGGTTGAATTGTATGCTTCGTTGCTGCGAAGAAGCCTTGCCTTGTGCCCGTGTTTCAGCCACTGGGTTATAAGGATATACCATAGTCCCAGACCATTCATTATTCAGTGGATTCTTTACAGAATAAATAAGACTCGGATATTTTGCCATATTGTCCCATAAATTTGTGATATTTGTATTCGGTCTGGTACCTGTTGCTACGTATCCTCCAAGATCAA
>Ga0302207_1000365_pt1 | contig 18504 bp, 19 predicted proteins | sample II_Fen_E2_2_FD_198792 | JGI IMG/M metagenome (GOLD analysis project Ga0302207, IMG submission 198792) | Peat permafrost microbial communities from Stordalen Mire near Abisko, Sweden - II_Fen_E2_2 | ecosystem: Environmental > Terrestrial > Soil > Wetlands > Permafrost | place: Sweden: Abisko...
CGGTTATGCAAGTGCTATTGCCTGGGACATTGACAATAAAGCCACCGAGCAGGTACTTGGTACAATTGCAGGAGATGATACCATTTTGGTTATTCCGCGCGAAGGAATAAACCGCGATGATATTCTCGAAATGTTGAATATTACATTTGCCGAATAAAGGCACTAAGAAATTTCGCTTGTCGGGTACGTACAATTTACATATCTTTGTTGCCTTTTTGAAAAAACGATCATAGAAAGAAATGAGTATTTCAAAAAGGATTTAGAATACATTGTAATTACTCCTTAAGAGTTTTCTTATAAAAAAATTCATTCAAATTTGAACATGGATAAAGATATTACCGTTGATGAGATAACGGTACAAATTGCTGATGAGCGTTTTTTAGGATATGTTGATACAATTTTGACCACCATAGCTGATGCCGCAAAAGTTCGCGGAACAGGAATTGCCCGACGCTCGCCCGAATACATCGAGCAAAAAATTAAAGAAGGAAAAGCGATTATTGCGTTAAGCGGAGAAGAGTTTGCGGGATTTTGCTACATAGAAACCTGGGGTAACAAAAAGTTTGTTGCCAATTCGGGATTAATTGTTGTAGAGAAATTTCGTGGAAATGGTCTGGCAAAACGAATTAAACGTAAAGCTTTTGAACTTTCACGTCAACGCTATCCGGATGCCAAAATATTCGGATTGACAACCGGTTTGGCTGTTATGAAAATAAATTCAGAACTTGGCTATAAACCTGTGACCTTCTCAGAACTAACAAATGACGAAGCATTTTGGAAAGGATGCCAGAGTTGTGTAAATTATGATATTTTGCAACGAACAGAGCGGAAACATTGTTTGTGTACCGGCATGTTGTTCGATCCGGCAAAAGATATAGAAAAGTAAATTAGTTGATTTAGGTAATTAGTTGATTGGTTGTTTTCACAACCTTTTACTCAGACATTAAGATTATGAAAGAAAAAGTTGTTTTAGCATTTAGCGGAGGATTAGATACTTCTTTTTGCGCGAAATATTTGGCAGAAGAAAAAGGATACGAAGTACATACGGCGGTTGCAAATACCGGTGGATTTAGTGCAGATGAATTAAAAGTAATTGAGGATAAAGCATTTCGACTGGGTGCAAAAACACACGTAGCATTGGATGTAACTCAGGAATATTACGAAAAGAGTATTAAGTATATGGTTTTTGGGAATGTGTTACGCAACGGAACGTATCCTATTTCAGTTAGTTCGGAGCGCATTTTTCAGGCCATTGCCATTATTAATTATGCTAAAGAAATTGGTGCCGATTATGTAGCGCATGGCAGTACCGGTGCCGGTAATGATCAGGTTCGTTTCGATTTGACTTTTGATGTATTAGCTCCTGAAATCAAAATTCTGACTCCAACCCGCGACATGGTTCTGACCCGCGAATATGAAATCAATTATTTGAAGGAACATGGCTTTGAGGCAGATTTCAAAAAAATGGAATATTCCATCAACAAAGGACTTTGGGGAACTTCAATTGGAGGAAAAGAAACGCTGAAATCAGAGCAAACGTTGCCCGAATCGGCTTATCCGAGTCAGATTGAAAAACAAGGTGAAGAAACAGTAACCATTGATTTTGAAAATGGAGAAATCAGTGCGGTAAATGGTCATAAAAATGACAACAAGGTATTGTTGATTAATCAGTTGGAAGAAATTGCGAATAAATACGCTATTGGTCGTGATATGCATATTGGAGATACAATTATTGGAATCAAAGGTCGCGTTGGTTTTGAAGCTGCAGCTCCACTTTTGATTATCAATGCACATAAAATGCTTGAAAAACATACGCTTACAAAATGGCAACAATACTGGAAAGATCAATTGGGTAACTGGTATGGCATGTTTCTGCACGAAGCACAATATATGGAACCGGTGATGCGTGATATTGAACAATTTCTTCAAAGCTCGCAACAAAATGTGACAGGAACAGTGATTGTAAAACTTCGCCCTTACAGTTACACATTGGTAGGTGTTGAAAGTACTTTTGACCTTATGAAAACTGATTTTGGAGAATATGGCGAAGTAAACAGGGCCTGGAGTGCTGACGATGTGAAAGGATTTACAAAAATCCTAGGCAATCAAATGAAAATTTATTACAACGTTCAGAAACGAAACGAGAAATAAGAAACAATAAAATTAAAAGATTACCAAAGCCTCTGTTTAAAAAGCAGAGGCTTTTTAATAGATTGAATATCAATTAATTTTGAAGTTTAGAATAAAAATTGTACTTTTGCAGCCTAAAAAATAATATATAAGATTTTACTTTATGATGAATGCTCAAGATATCAAAAATGGAACTTGTATCCGTATGGATGGAAAGTTGTATTTTGTTGTAGAATTTCTCCATGTAAAGCCAGGTAAAGGCAATACTTTTATGCGCACCACTCTCAAAGATGTAGTAGATGGACGCGTTATTGAACGTCGTTTTAATATTGGTGAAAAACTGGAAGACGTACGCGTAGAACGTCGTGCTTATCAATTCGTTTACAAAGAAGGCGACGAATTTATTTTTATGAATCAGGAAACATACGATCAACATCCCATTAGCAAAAGTTTGATAAACGGTGTAGATTTTCTGCTTGAAGGAATGTCTTTGGAAGTTGTATCTGATGCATCAACCGATACTGTGCTTTATGCCGACATGCCCGTTAAAGTTCAGATGAAAGTAACATATACCGAACCGGGCATGAAAGGTGATACAGCTACCAACACACTCAAACCAGCCAGTGTAGAGTCAGGTGCCACTGTTCGTGTACCATTGTTTATCACCGAAGGCGAAACAATTGAAATTGATACCCGAGATGGTTCTTACCTCGGTCGTGTAAAAGCATAGTAAATTCACGTCTGATATTTATAAGTCTGATAAACAATCATGTTTGTCAGACTTTTTTTTCAATAAAAATTGTAGATTGCATTTTTTTTACGTTATTTGTATCCACAATTTATCAATTTTATTTTATGAGAAAAACTATAAACAGGAGAATTAAAAGTTTTGGGTTCGCATGGAATGGCATTAAATCGGTTTTTAAGTCAGAACCGAATATGAAAATTCATGGCGTTGTAGCAACTCTGGTGATAATCTGTGGTATCTTGTTTGATATTTCCATCAAAGAATGGCTTTTATGTTTACTCTGTTTTGGTTTTGTCATTTCGATGGAAATGATGAATACCGCCATTGAAAATATTATAGATTTGGTATCGCCGGATCATAATTATTTGGCGGGCAAAGCCAAAGATGTCGCGGCAGGTGCTGTATTGATAAGTGCTATTATCTCAGCAATAATTGGCTTAATTATTTTTATTCCAAAAGGTTTGAATTTGTTAATGAGTCTAACTTAAAAACAATTTAAAATCATGAAATCTAATCCGTTTTCTGATTTTTTCAATTTACTTTATCCGGATTTATGTGTTGTTTGTGGGGAGAATTTGCTTAATAACGAACATCAGATTTGTTTAAATTGCCTGCACAATATTCCAAAAACAAATTATCATTTAAGTGTAGATAATCCTATTGAAAAGCGTTTTTGGGGTAAAGTTCCCATTTTCAGAGGAACAGCTTTTTTCTTTTTCCAAAAGGGTTCGCCGTTTCAAAAACTACTGCATGCGCTTAAATATAAAGATTTAAAGCAAATAGGTGAGACTCTCGGGAAATATGCAGCTGCTGATTTACTTGAATCGCCTGATTTTGCTGCTATTGATGTGATAATCCCGGTACCTCTTCATCCTAAGAAATACAGGAAAAGAGGTTATAATCAGAGTGAATGGATTGGAAAAGGAATTTCTCAGATTCTGCAAAAGCCACAAGATACCACTACCTTAATCAGAGTTCGTGAGAATACTACCCAGACAAAAAAATCTGTCTTCGAACGATATGAAAATACGGAAGGTATTTTTCAGATAAGCGATAAGGAGAGCTTAACGGGAAATCATGTTTTACTTGTGGATGACGTTTTAACCACCGGTTCTACCCTTGAAGCATGTATAAAAGCACTTCTTCAAATTGAAGGCGTCAAAGTTAGTATTTTTACATTAGCTGTTGCCTGATCTGTTAATCTTTTCTTCGAAGTGAATTTTTTAATATAATTTGGTATTTTTTCTGCTCTAAAAGCCCGTAGAATCGGGCTTGTAAATGAATATTAATTTGTAGTTTTGCATAAAAATTCTTTGTTTTCTAAAAACACTTTGTGCATGAAACTATATGTTGCATAATATCCGAATAATTATTTTTTTTTGTGGTCTATTCCTAATAGGCTGCACTTCCATGCCTATCGATTTAAAACTTGCAGAACAAGCGCTTAAAGAAAAACCCGATTCAGCGCTTGTTTTTTTACATCGTATTCCTCTGAAAACCTTATCCAAAGATAACAGAGCTTTCTATGGTATTTTACTCTTTCAGGCTCTCGATAAAACCAATCAAACACTTCAACCCGATTCTGTTATTAATTTCTCGGTAAATTACTATCAGGAAAGTAGTAAGGAAAGAGAACTGGCAATTAGCTATTATTACAAAGCACGCTTGTATAAAAAAGCACAGCAATTTGATAAAGCCACCGGATTATATTTAAAAGCACTGGATATTTTTCAAAATAGTGATAACTTTTATTTTTTAGGGAAAATTTATTCTGATATGGCAGATGTCTGCGCATTTCAGAAGGATTATAAAGAGTCCTTATTCAAATATGAATTATCATCAAAGTATTTTCAGAAAGCTAGCGATTCAATAGAAGCATGTAATAAACTTATCGATATAGGCAGGGTTTATAAATTTCTAAATAATCCTCAAAAGGCACATTGGTATTATAATAAAGCTATTTCTCAAACAACTGATTCTACTGTCATTGGTGCTGCTTTTCAGGAAATAGGAATAAATTATTTCTATTTAAAAAATTATGATTCTGCGAAATATGTTTTAAGACAGAGCCTTCTTTATCCTTTTAGAGGTACTAGTTATTCAATTAGGTGTTATATAATTGCAGATGCTTATTTTGAAACAAATCAATTGGATTCGGCAATGTATTTTTCTCAATTAGCATTTAATTATCCGTCTACATTCTTTATTCAAAGAGAATGTTATAGAATATTGGCTAATACAGAATACAGACGTGGCAACTTTGATAGCATGGGTACTTATTTTAAAAAATATCAAGAGTGCACAGATTCAGTCCGGCAAATAGAAATCCAAACAAAATCTACTATTCTAGAAGAGATACATGAAACAAAGGGTGCAGTTGTAAAATCGAAATATTTTTCGTTTATACTCGCGGTAATTATATTGGTTATTACATTGCTTGGTTATTACATTTTCACCCAATTGCGTAAAAGGAATAAAAACAAGGAAGAACAATTGGAAACCGCGGAAACAAAATTAATACAAAAACAAGTATTGCTTAAAGATAATCTGATAAAGAAAATAGAGGAAAATAAACTTTCGAAAGCTGCAGCATATAAAAAATCCACATTAAGTGAACGCGAATTAATTGATAAGGAGATTTATACCTTTTGCCTACATTTGGATGACTGGAACTCTTTTGAGAAATTAATGAATCAAACTTTTAATAATTTATTTATTGTATTAAAAGAAAAATCTTCAGAGATTAATCATAAAGAATTAATTTTGTGTTCGCTCTTATTGTTGGATGTCCCAACAAATGAAATGATCCTTATTCTCGAATGCCAACAGGCAAGTTTTTATAAATTAAAACAACGGTTGGCTCAAAAATTGAAACTCACAAGCACAAAAGATCTGGAGCAATTGCTTCAGAATCTTTCTTCAGAAAACTAATACTTTCTCCAAATCCTTGTAGGAAAACCTTCCATTTTTGTGTGTTTTTTTCACTCTTTTTTGCCTTGTCCTAAAAATTGTCGATTAACAAATTGCAAAACGCTGTTAATCTGCTAGTTGAAAAACGCCTTGTCCTAATTTAATTTTGTCATTTTTTTGTTGAATACACAGGTACTATCTAATTTAGCACCAGAAAAATCCTATGTTCAATTCTCAAAAAAATTAAATTTTATGAAACAGTTAATTAGTAGACCTATCGGTCAGTTTGTAATTTTAGCAACTTTAGTATTTAGTCAATTTGTGTTTGCAGGTGATCCAATTGATAAGCGTGATTTCCCTCCAACCCCAACCATTAATTCAAACTCATATTCAATTTCTGAATTTGCCATTAATGCCATTACTGTTGACATTGTAGGAACTGACTTAATGATAAACTTCAATTCTCCGATTGGAATTGCTACAGTCTCCATAAAAGACAGTAAAGGCAATCTTGTTTATCAATCATCTGTTGACACTGAAATTACCGCTGATTTAAGCTTGCCTACAAGTATGTTTAATAAAGGTACTTATAGTGTGGTTGTATCTTATGGCACTTCAGTTTATTCAAAACAAGTTAGCTTCTAAAATTATTCGGCAAAGAGATGACATGCATCATCTCTTTGCTTAATTAAATTTCTATTTTATGAAAAAGGTATTAAAAGTGTGGTTGAAAAAGAATCATTATTCAATCAATGGGAATGAATATGAGGCTCAGGTGTCAGTAAATGAACATGTAGAATTGGAATTTATAATAAACGAAATGATGAAGGATGGTCTGAATACAGATCGTGAAGTCATACTGGATATAATTTCCCGTTTTAATCGTAAAGCATCGGAATTAGTTGTTTCAGGGTATCATGTCAATACCGGTTTGGTAAAAATGCGTCCTTGCGTAAAAGGAAATATTAATCAAAAGATCTGGAATCCCATTGTAAATAGAGTAGATGTGCTAATTTCACAAAGCGATGAAATAGTAAAAGCTACAAAAGATGTAGAAGTGGAAATTGTTGAAACTCCCATTGAATTTCAGGAAATACAACGTCTGGATGAAACAATGTCGTTGAACCGGGTTGTAAATAACCGGGTCTCATTATTGAATAGTAAAGACGAAGTTCCGGCCTGTGGCATGGCATTCAGAACCTGGCTGTGTAAATAACCACCAACATTCATCCTTTTTTGACAATCAAAATGAGTTGTCGATTAAAAAAACACGGAATCACTTAATTAAATTGATGTGATCTCGGTATAAAGTTTTGTGTGTATTAAGAGGAAATTATTTGGCCGAAATATAGTTACTGCTGAGCATTATTTCTTTAAATTAATTCAGTAAGGTTTTATTGTAGTCATTCATAATAAAAGGATTATCCCTTATTTATTGATTAAAAAAGAAATTTAGTATGCCGGACTTATGTCAGATTTAAACTTTTGACGATGTTTCTGGTCGGTTTTATTTTTTTGTTTCCAAACAAACGGATAATTTATACAAACAATTCTCTTTTTTTTGACTGAAGAAACATTTTCTAATCTCACAATACATTATTTCCGTTGGGAAATGCTCTGTTTCCTATGGGAAATATACTATTTCCCATAGATAATGCTATGTTTCCGATGGGAAATGTACTATTTCCCATGTAAAATATTCTGTTTCCCATGGGAAATGTTTTATTTCCCATGGATAATACTCTGTTTCCGATGGAAAATATTGTATTTCCCATGGATAATATTCCATTTCCCATCGGAAATAGAGTAAAACTGATAAGTAATCAGTCATTATTTATGGAAATTAATGCATTGTAGTATAATTTATGAGCATTACCGATAAAAACCGGAGTGTTGTAGGGGAACAAGAGAAGAATCCTGGGAAATAAAGGGACAGAGTATATATAAATCAGTGTATTCACAGCAAACATTATGAGTTTGTGGATATAAAATGCTGTAATTAATAAGTTAACTTTAGAATTAAAATTAAATATATTACAGAAACGATCGATTTCTGTTCCAATTTTCGATTCAAAATCAATTTTGCAAATAAAAGAGAAAGCGGTATGGTCAATTCGGGTATATAGTGAACATAGGAAATTCGTCCTTATATCCTAAACTTTTTCATTCAGGATGAATAAATGAATCTCGTAATTTATTAATTGACTGTACTGCTTATCTTTTAATTTGTTGAATCAAAAAAAAGTCCATCGAAGAAATTCGATGGACTTTTTTAGTTGGTTGTTTATTTTATAGTTTTTTCAGGCTTGCTACGGCTTCGTCTGCCGTTGAAATTTTTTCCAGAAACTCCCGATAATCAGCATAAGCTGTTGCCGGAAAGACACCTTTAGTCAATTCGAAATGGCGGATATAGGTTATTGAATTGCCTTTTTGTGTAGAGGTAGCTGAAAAATTTCCAAACTCATTTTTTATCTCCACTTTTTCGGGCAACTGGGTTATCTGGTAACTTGCCGGAACTTCATAAATCACCGTATCATTCTCCATGTAAGGTCGACGGATGCACATTTCCGTTTTTCTGTTTCGCACTTTTTCAGGAATAGAAGTAAGCTTATTCATGAAATTCAAGGGAAGTAAAGCAATATCTCCAACCAGTTTATGAATATAGTTTGTAACGAAAATGTTCAACTTCTGATCGAACGAAGGAGTTTTACTTCTGTTCTCGGTGAGTGTGAAATCATTTAATTTAAATGAAGGAAGTTCGATGCTTTGTGTTATTCTTTTCAGTTTGTCGGCATTATCGGCATGATAAATGGGTAACATCTGATCGTAGCATAATCCGATATAATGCGTTGTGACTTTTGCTTCGCCTGAATCTTCATCTCCAATTTTTACAATAGAAGAACGATTGATACAATTCTCTTTTACCGAATAAACACGGGTATGAGCGAGTTTACTATCATCACCATCGATGATAAGAACATTCCGGTCATCAGTAAAATCACTGTTGAAGCCAAATGGCAAACGCTGACTTGTACATTCGAGCCAGATAGTGTCTTTTTCGATAGGAACACAAATAATAGCATGGTTGAACTGACTCGATGGAAACTTATCATCAATAGCATCGGCATCAGATCCTGCTTTGACTAATGTGTAATATGACTTTATACCGATTGCTGATAAGAGAGCGTGTGTATAATTTGACAGTGCTTTGCAATCGCCGTACGAATACTTTTCTACTGTTGTTGCTTCAAAAGGTTGCCAACCACCGATTCCAATAGATAAATTCACGTACCTGGTTTTTTGCTGCATAAATTCATAAACTGCTTTTACTTTCTCCATGTCATTTTTGCAAGTTGCGGTTATTTCCTTAAGCTTTGCAATGGTAGTTTCCGGTAATTTGTCTCTGTCTTTCATAAGGTCAGTGGCCCATAATCCAAGGCCTTTCCATGTGCTGGATATTCCTTTTGTATCGCCCAACCCAAAATTGTCAGGGACAATAGCTAAAGAAGGATATTCAGGAGTAAATACAGAAGCCATTGGTTCCTGAGTTCTTGCTTTGAGATTTGTAATAGTCCATTTGTAAATATCTTTTCCGTCTTTTGCCTCTTTTGAAACGGTAGTCGGGAAATTGTATTCTTTGTATCGGAGTGGATATCCTGCCGGTGTTTTAAGAATCAGAGCTAAATTTTCATAGGAAGTGTTTTCATCATCATGACTCCAGCCGGGAAGAAAAAGAGTTTGCGACATGTCAATCTGATAAGAATATTCAATGGTATAGGGATAGTTTGCACATTTCGGATCAATTAGTTTGATGCGATTATCTTCATAAAGCGAATATCCCTGAATCATACTGAAATCTTGCACATCGTCTCCATTAAATGACTTTATTTGTTTCCCTGTTTCGTCATAAAGCTTTCCTCTGACATTATAAACCCGATTCATGGAATTCTGAACAGCATGAAATATTCCGTTACGCTGTCCGTTTTTATTGAGAATCGTGATTACCATAGTTGCTGTAACAACAGCTGATTTCTCTGACTTTATTTCAACTTCCTGCTGATAATTTCTGATAACAGTGTGAGCATTTTCTTTTAATGCTGCAGGAATTTCGCTAACAGGATATTTTAAATCTTTAGCCGAAAGCATGCCAAAGAAACTCAGCAAAAGAATACTTAAACTAATTTTTTTGAACATAATCTTATACTTTTTTTATTATGAGCATTTCAGCTTGTTTCTTTACTAATTCATCGAAAAATGTTTTCAAATCACGGTAATCTTTCTGGAAAAAAACCGGTTTGTTTATGTTTAATTTAAACAAAACCTGAACTTTATTTTCATTTACAGTGGATTGCATCGAGAAACTGGCTCCGTTTTCCGGTAATACCATTTTGATGTTTTTGGGTAGTTGTTCAATTGAATAACCTTCGGGCAAATCCAGTGAAAGAAGTTGTGTTTTCTCAATCGGAGTTACAAAATCAACCGGATAAACTCTATCTTCAGCTTTAAACGGATTTTCAGTGTATTTGTCGAACAGAAAAGGATTGAAGTACATTTGATTGTTTATTTTGGTTATCCGATTTTTTAATATTATCGAAAACTCTTCTTTAACCGGTTGCTGAATGCTATCCAGGTTGTCAATTTTATAATTTTCAACGGATAGCCCTAAATTGTCACTTTCAATATCTTTCAAATATTCATCCTGACTATTAAAGGATTTGTAATTTTCACGAACGTCTAAAGCTCCAAAATCGAATGACGATTTTTTCCAGTCACCTTTTAGAATGCCATCTTCTCCCAGCTTCAAGATTAACATAGTCGATGATTTATCTTTCTTCTGTGGAGTCAGATCAACCCAATCCTGAGTTTCTTTATTAATAACCAGACCTTTGCCGTTTATGGTTCGTTCCGGCAATAAACCAATTGGAATATTTTCATCGGTTGCATCCAAAAGGTACGTTTTTTCGCCAATTACCGCTTGAGCAATCACATAATTTAATTTATCAAAACTAACAGAATAAGGAGGTAAAATACCATTATCGCGTGTGCTTAAAACTACCGGATTTGCCTGAATATCCAATTTGCGAAGTAATAAAATGAGATTAAGATTTATGTCTGCAGCGTTGCCGTTTTTCTTGTTAAATGCATAGCTCATGCCGTTTTTCGATGGCCATATTGATTCATTTTTGTCCCATTTAATTTTTTTTATCGCATCGTAAGCCTTATTCAACCGTTCTTCCGGAGTTGAAGTGGTGGCTCTGATTTCTTTTTCCAGTCCATTCAAATAGAAATTAAGTGCTGTTAATTGCATTCCAAAATCTTCATCATCGCGAAGTGCTTTTGCCACAGCTCCCCAGGTAGTAGCATAATCTTTATAATATGCACCGGGGATATGAATACTCGAAATTTCTATGTTAAGTCTGCTAAGATAATTTTCATAATTATTGATATAAGGTTCCGATTTAAATGCAGGAACATTTTTTGCAACCCATCTGCCATCAGAACTTTCAGCCAGAGCAATATAACCGGTCATGGTTTTGCGGCAAGAGAATAACGTGTTTTCTTCGAGAACTAATTCACTCCATCGAACCGGAATTCTTTCCTGAAAACTCCAGTAGTGAGGTGGAATTCCTTCGAAGTAATATTCCACATCAATAATGGATCCGACTTTTACATTAGGCATGGCTACACGAACTGAGTAAACATTTTTTGTAATACGGTCGATAAAAATACCTTCTTTTGAAAGTTTTGTGATAACAGGTTTTCCGTTTTCCATATTTAAAGTCTGACCTTTTACATTGGTCTTTTCAGCACCCGGTACTGCAAGATTTGCATAATCTTTTCCTTCTTCTTTTAAAATTTTTATTCGTCGTTGGTGGACAAATTGCATGTTATTGGAATCATAATATCCATAATTGCACAAAACAACAGCTGCAGCACTTGAATCAGCAGGGTAAACTGTCATCTCAAGATCAGCTTTTTCAACCTTTCCATATTTCATTGGTTCTTTTTGAGCCAGCATATTTTGAAATATTAAAAGAAAGAACAGAATAGTGATAGGACTTTTTTTCATAAAACTTTAAATTAATGGTTTTGAAATGTATTTATTATTAACTGAAGAAACTGCACAAAAATAACAAATTAAATTTAACGAAAACAAATTATTTGTTGTTTTTTTGACTTTTTTTATGTGCGTTGAAATTGGCTGATTTTTTCTTTAAAAATCTGAATCTAAATTCTTGTATATCAGTTGTTAATTGTTTGCTGCCTTTTCCCGGATATTTATTTAAAAAAATGCCACTCGTTTTTTGACAAGTGGCATACTAAAAATTATATATAGAAATGAGCTTTACTGGAGTAAATATTTCTCAGCCTCATTCACCCTCCTAAACGTGAACTGGCTCAAAATATCATTTTTATAGTTGCAAATTTCGTTGTTGCATAAATTACCAATACTGCCTTCGTGTGAATGAAATAACGTTTTATCCGGTTTAAAATTACCTGCCTCAATTTCCAAACCAACTTGTTTGTAAGCATCGCGGAAGGGAACTCCACTTAAAGTAAGTTTATTTACTTCTTCCACGCTAAATAGCAAATCATAACGCGAATCACTTAATATTCCGGTATTCACTTCCATTTTTTCCATCATGAGTGTTGTCATTTCCAGACAATCGCTCAATTCGGCAAATGAAGGAATAAAAACTTCTTTAATAATTTGCAGATCACGGAAATAGCCGGATGGCAAATTATTCGTAATCATCATTATTTGTTGTGGCAGAGATTGTAATTTATTGCATTTGGCGCGTGTCAGTTCAAAAACATCCGGATTTTTTTTGTGGGGCATTATGCTCGAACCGGTAGTAAATTCATCGGGAAGTTTGATAAATCCGAAGTTTTGTGAGGAGAACAAACAGGCATCGAATGCCAGCTTGGCAACAGTGGCCGCAACACTTGCCAATGCATTTGCCACAGTACGTTCCATTTTCCCACGTCCCATTTGTGCATAAACCACGTTGAAATTCATGGAATCAAAACCAAGTAAATCAGTGGTCAATTGACGATTGAGCGGGAACGAAGAACCATATCCGGCAGCAGAACCTAACGGATTGCGATTTGTAATTTTCCAGGCAGAAAGTAATAATTGTAAATCATCGGCCAGACTCTCGGCATAAGCTCCAAACCAAAGTCCGAAAGAAGATGGCATTGCCACCTGTAAATGGGTGTACCCGGGAAGTAAAACGTCTTTATATTTATCGCTTTGTGAAATCAAAACATCGAATAAAACATTGACAGCCGATACTGTTTTTTCAATCTCGGCACGTGCAAAAAGCTTTAAATCAACCAACACCTGATCGTTTCTAGAACGTCCACTGTGAATTTTCTTGCCCATATCACCCAATTTGCGGGTCAGGAGCAATTCTACTTGTGAATGAACATCTTCAACGCCTTCTTCGATGGTAAATTGATCGTTTTCAACTAAATGATAAATGTTTTTCAATTCTTCCAGAAGCATTTTCAACTCATCGGCCTGTAACAATCCAACAGATTCTAACATACGGATATGCGCCATGGAACCAAGCACATCGTACCTTGCAAGAAAAATATCCATTTCGCGATCACGACCAACAGTGAAAGCTTCAATTTTAGCGTTTACCTGTGTGCTTTTTTCCCAGAGTTTTGTTGCCATAATCCGATAGAATTTATGTTATTTGCTCAATGCTTTTGCCAGTATTTCGGCAATTTCATTAATCCCTTGTTGAAGTTTTTTATCCACCATCATTTTAATCATGGTTGGTAATTCGGCTTTCATTGTCAGTTTCAACTTTGTGTCGTTTTCAGCAACTCCTTTTAACTGAATCCACACATTTATTTCAAAAGGAGCGTTTTCAGAAGTTAGTTTGATGGTCTTAAATGGTTCACGTTCAACGATACGAAAACCTACTTTTCCAAAAATATCCACCACAAAACTGCAACTATCGGTATCGAATTGTAGATTTTTTACTTTGTCGGTAATTGGAATATGTTCCTGATATTTCTGGAGATTATTTAAATCACTCAATATACCAAAAACCACTTCTTCACCCGAAGAAATGGTTTTTATATCGCTTTCGTATGTTGTCATATAATTAATTTACGATTTACAAATAAATATTTTACTTTTAATTCATTTTAAAGAACGAAATAAACCTCTTTAAGTTCAATCGTAAATTGCAAATCTTTAAATTGTCAATTTATTCAGTTTTCCAGGTTGATGGATTTTGACGCCATTCCTGCAATGTTTCAATATCGCTGGCTGATATATAGTTGGTTGCAAGTGCTTCCCCTAAAACCGCATCGTAACTGCATAATGTCGTCAGTTTTACTTTGGCAGCTTTAAATTTTTGTTCGGCCACCGGAAAACCATACGTAAATATGGCAACCATTCCCAATACTTCCGAACCATCTTTTCGGATTGCTTCCACTGCTTTCAGACTGCTTCCACCTGTCGAAATAAGATCTTCGATAACAACTACCTTTTGTTTTGGTCGCAAATCACCTTCAATCATGTTTTCCAAACCATGATCTTTCGGAGTCGGGCGAATGTACACGAATGGCAATCCCAATGCATCGGCCACCAAAGCACCTTGCGCAATGGCACCTGTTGCAACGCCTGCAATAACTTCAACTTCAGGATACATTTCAAGAATTAAACGAGATAGTTCAATTTTGATATAATTACGAATCTGAGGATATGAAAGCGTTTTGCGGTTATCGCAATATATGGGTGAATTCCATCCTGAAGCCCATACAAATGGATTATTCGGTTGTAATTTTACGGCTTTAATTTTAAGTAGCTTTTCAGCTATAGCTTTTTCTAATGGTTTCATTTTGAGTAATTTTAGTATTTAACAAACAACTAAATCCAATCTTTTTATTTATTTTGCAAAAGTAAGCAAACAAGTTGAGACCCGAAACATAACGAAGCATATTTAAAAACATTTTTTAGACCGAATAAACGTATTAATATTCTGACGAAACCGTAAAACCGGATGTATATTCAGAAAAGCATCATAATTAGTCAAAAATCAGAATAATGGTGACAAAAATGCATCCTCAATATGTTCAATCAAAAAGTCCTGTCCGTGCGGAATTACTGAAATAACATCAAACCGCGTTTCACCCTGCCAATCATACTGCATAATGTACTCGTGAGTTGCATTTACAATATTTCGGATTTTCTTTTTCGTAATTGCCTCTTCAGGGTGTTCAAAAGTCTCAGTGGAACGTGTTTTAACTTCAACCACTACCAACCATTCGTCTTTTTGTGCTACAATATCAAGCTCGAGATTACCCATTTTGCCGGATGGAGTCATGTTATGCCAGTTTACATGGCGGATATGAAAGCCTTTTGACTTGAGATAAGCTTGTGCCCGTTCTTCGCCCAAATCGCCTAAATCATTGTGTTCTGCCATTTCGAAGGTTGTTTAAATGATTAATTTATCCGTTAAATGGTTTTGTTTCAAAAACAAAAATACAGTTTTTTGTTATATTACCGTTAAATCTGAAAGGATAATATTATTTTTGTGCGCAATAAGGAAAAAGTATGGCAAAAAGAATAATACTACCGGCATCAAAACGAAATTCGCTTCGGACGAACCGACAAATATTTACGTTGAATGACGAAGAAAATAAAGCACTAAATCGCTATATTGCAAAATATAAGGTGAAAAACAAATCGAAATTCATTCGAGAAACAATTATGACGACTGTCATTCGAAAACTTGAAGAAGATCATCCTACCTTATTTGACAATCAAGGTAATCCAAATAAATAATTATGGAATATTTACTTTCACTTTTTACGTTGATGCTCGGGTTTTTAGTTGCCTGGTTTTTGGCTTCGCGTAAACAATCGGAGCAACGTGGAAAGTACGAGACAAATGAAAAGAACCTTTTGGCTATTCAGGCTGAGGTTGAAAGACAAAAATCGGTAGCTCAGGAAACAGTCCGTTTAAAAACGGAAGAATTGCTTCGTTTGCAGCAGGAATTATTAAAAATATCGGAACTTTCGGATAATCGTGGCATGGAAGTTGCTGCACTCAATGCCGTCAATGAAAATCTGGCAGAGAAGCTGGAAAATCAAAAAAGTGAGATAGAAACACTTCAAAAGCGCCTTACTACTGAATTTGAAAATATTGCCACCAAGATTTTAAAGGAACGTTCGGAGGAATTTTCAGTTTCAAATCATAAAAATCTGAGCGAAATTTTGAATCCATTGAAGGAACGAATTCAGGATTTTGAGAAGAAAGTGGATGAAACTTACGACAAAGAATTGCGCGATAAGATAAGTTTGCGCGAAGAAGTACGGAAACTTACCGAACTGAATGCCAAAGTGAGCGAAGAAGCCAATAACCTGACCAAAGCCCTGAAAGGTGATGTAAAAAAACAGGGGAATTGGGGTGAAGTGATTCTGGAACGTGTTTTGGAACGATCGGGATTAACCAGAGGTCAGGAATATGAGCGTGAAGAAGTGGTTGATGGTGCCGATTCGAGTGTTCAACGGCTGGATGTAATCATACATTTGCCCGACAATAAACATATTATTATCGATTCAAAAGTTTCGCTGGTGGCGTATGAGCGATTAATGTCGTCAGAAAATGAAGATCATCGGGTTGCCTATTTGAAAGATCATATCAATTCGTTGCGCAGTCATGTAAAATTACTCAGCGAAAAGAATTATCAGAATGCACAGAATCTGAATACACCGGATTTTGTACTGATGTTTTTGCCAATTGAAGCTTCGTTTTCGGTGGCGGTGCAAGGTGACAGCGAGATATTTGCTTATGCTTGGGAACGTAAAATTGTGATTGTAAGTCCGACAACTTTGTTGGCAACGTTACGAACCATTTCGTCGATATGGAAACAGGAAAATCAAACCAAAAACGCTCAGGAAATTGCGCGTCTGAGTGGAGCTTTGTACGATAAGTTTATTGGTTTTGCTGAAGATATGGCTCGAATAAAAGCCAATATCGACCGCACTTCAGGTGCATTTGACGATGCTATGAAGAAAATGAAAGATGGTTCGGGAAATATAATCCGTACTGCCGAGAAAATAAAAGAATTAGGTGCAAAAACCGGGACTAAATCATTGCCTGCCGGTTTTGAAAATTATTGAAATCATTTTGTTTGTCAGAATTCTGACAGGTGTTAATGTTTAAGGTATAGAATATGAAGTTTAAAGGATTTATAACGGTTGTTTTTCTTTTGTTTGTTATTCAGATTAGTGCTAATCAATATGTTATTGTAGATGATACAACCAAAACAGAGAATCAAAAAGCAATCGACCCGGACAGTTTAATGAATTCGCTAATCTTCAAAACCGAAAACACACATAAAAGGAAACATTCAGCACCGAGGCTTGATTTTCCACAAGTTCAGGAAACAAAAGCTTCAGAATCGAGTGATAATATACAGCAAAAAGCTGAACTTGAAACCGCGGTTTACAAATCAGCTGTATTTACCTTACCTGCCCATTTAGCTCCGTTAAAAATTGACACTTTACTTTTAAAAGCCAATCCTTTCTTTATTGATTTAGTTTTTATGGGTCTTCCCCCAAAAACCAACTGGACTTTTAATCCGGATTTCAAACAACTGTATTATGGAAAGCCAGCCACAATACTTAATGATTCATTGATTAATCCTGTAATAAAAAGGAATGACGATGACTTAATTACGGATTTACGGACTGATGCCCGGACTGAAATTACTCGCAATAAAGCCAACCTGTATATTATGACTTTTGATCAGTTGCCGGATCCAAAAGGTTATAAAAACTATTTTATACCGGAAAAGCCACTTGAAAATGTTCAGTTTGTAGATGAAAACCGCTCAGTTAATTACCGAAACAGAAGAATATTTTACCGAAGAGAAAAATTAGGTCCATGGCAATATAAAGCATCTTCAATGGCTCAGTTTTCTGAAAGTGCAATTTCAAAAAATTGGTATCAGGGAGGTTATAGCAATTTTGCAGTCTTAGGAATCCTGTCAGGACAACTTACGTATGATGACAAAAAATGCATTCAGTGGGATAATTCTGCAGAATGGCGCATGGGCTTCAACTCTGTTGCCGGAGATACAATTCATTGGTTAAGCACGAATGATGATGTATTGAAAATTAATAGTAAATTAGGCATAAAAGCCGGTGGGAATTTTTTCTACAGCGGCTCAGTCGATTTTTTAACTCAATTTTTTGATAGTTATAACGGGGTGAATTCTATGATTAGAAAAACTTCTTTTTTGACGCCTGTTCGATTGAATGTCGGCGTCGGGCTGGACTATAAATACAAGAAAATGTTTTCATTAATGCTCTCACCAATTTCATACAAATTTATTTATGTGAACAACACAAGTGTCGATCCAAATCTTTTTGGCGTGAAAACAGGTGAAAATTATTTGAGTGAAATGGGTAGTTCGTTCAAAGCTACTCTTTGTTATCCGATAACTAAAGAAATTCAGCTCGACTCGAAGTTGTCGTTTTACACCAACTATCAGAAAGTGGAAATTGATTGGGAAGTAGTAGCCAACATGACGATTAACCGCTTTATGTCTACGCGAATTTCGTTCAATCCAAGATATGATAACACGGTTATTTTGGCACAGGGACAACATGCCAACCTTCAATTTAAACAATTGCTGAGCGTGGGTTTCTCACATAAGTTCTATTAATGGCTTCCTTCAAAT
>Ga0302207_1000367_pt1 | contig 18494 bp, 17 predicted proteins | sample II_Fen_E2_2_FD_198792 | JGI IMG/M metagenome (GOLD analysis project Ga0302207, IMG submission 198792) | Peat permafrost microbial communities from Stordalen Mire near Abisko, Sweden - II_Fen_E2_2 | ecosystem: Environmental > Terrestrial > Soil > Wetlands > Permafrost | place: Sweden: Abisko...
GCGATTTCCATAATTTCACGGCGGCGGCGATAAATAGCTTCACGATGTTTATTAATAACATCATCATATTCTACTAAATGTTTTCTCATGTCGAAGTTATTACCTTCAACTTTCTTCTGAGCAGACTCTACTGATTTAGAAATAATACTACTTTCAATTGGCATGTCTGGTGGAACATTTAACATTTTCATGGTGTTCTTCATTCTGTCGCCACCAAAAATTCTCATCAAATCATCTTCTGTAGAAACATAAAAACGAGAAGAACCAGGATCACCCTGACGTCCAGCACGACCTCTTAACTGATTATCAATACGACGTGATTCATGACGTTCGGTACCAATAACATGCAAACCACCAATCTCACGAATTTTTTCACCTTCTTCGTTAGCTTTAGCAACCGCTTCGGCATCATCGGGATCAGGATTACCACCAAGTAAAATATCAACACCACGACCAGCCATATTAGTAGCTAAAGTAATAGCACCTAAACGACCAGCTTGAGCAATCACTTCCGCTTCACGTTGATGATTCTTAGCGTTTAACATCGCTGGACGAAGACCTTCACGCTCCATCATTTCTGTTAAAATTTCATTCTTTTCAATTGAAATAGTACCAATTAAAACTGGTTGACCATTAGCATGACGTTCTTTTACATCGGCAATTACTGCTTTAAACTTATCAATTTCAGTACCGTAAATTAAATCATTAAAATCCTGACGAACATTAGGACGATTAGTAGGAATAACAATTGTTTCTAGATTATAAATTTTATGGAATTCTTCCGCCTCAGTGACCGCTGTTCCAGTCATACCGCATAACTTATCATACATACGGAATAAATTCTGGAAAGTAATAGTAGCCATTGTTTGAGATTCTTTTTGAACTTTAACACCCTCTTTAGCTTCAATCGCTTGATGTAAGCCTTCACTATAACGACGACCAGGCATCATACGACCAGTAAATTCATCAACAATAACAATTTCATCATCCTTAACTACGTAATCACGATCACGTTTAAATAAAACACGAGCTTTTAAAGCTTGTTCGATGTGATGAACATCTTTAACACCACCAGCCACGTAAATGTTCTCCACGCCTAATAATTTTTCCATCTTATTTAAACCACCTTCAGTTAAAGTGGAACTTCTTTGTTTTTCATCAACGTTATAATCTTCATCTTCATTTAAACGTTGAACTAGTTCAGCAAATTTAAAATATTTATCAGTTGATTCTTCAGCAGCTGAACTAATAATTAAAGGCGTGCGGGCCTCATCAATTAAAATTGAATCAATTTCATCAACAATCGCGTAACGTAAAGTACGTTGAACAGTCTGAGCTAAATCACCCACCATGTTATCTTTTAAGAAATCAAAACCAAACTCATTATTGGTACCATAAGTAATATCAGAGCGATAAGCATCACGACGAGAAATTAATTTAAAATGTTTCAATCTGTCATCATATTGAGTATCATCTGTATATTCTGGATCATAAACAAAAGCTTGATCATGAACAATAACGCTAGTGCTAAGTCCTAAGGCATGATAGACCGGAGCCATCCAACCAGCACCCACACGAGATAAATAATCATTAACAGTAATTAAATGAACTCCTTTCCCTTCTAGGGCATTTAAATATAGTGGTAAAGTCGCTACTAAAGTTTTACCTTCACCAGTTTTCATTTCGGCGATTTCACCGCGGTGCAAAATAATACCACCAATGAGTTGAACGTCGTAATGACGTTTACCTAATAAACGACGAGAGGCTTCACGTACGGCGGCATAAGCTTCTGGTAATAATTCATCCAAAGTAGCCCCACCAGCCAAACGATCTTTAAATTCAGTAGTCTTGTTTTTAAGCTCCTCATCAGATAAAGCAACGAAAGACTCCTCTAAGCCATTAATAGTATCAATAATAGGACTTAAGGATTTAATAATTTTTTCGTTAGGGTCGCCCAAGAGCTTGGTTAGGAAATTCATAATATTTTTGTAATTATTTTAGGTATAATATAGATACTATCAATAAAAAATTAGACTGTAAATATGTTATTTTTTATATTTTGTTAGCAGTCACTCTTTAAGAGTGCTAAGTTTATAATACCCCAGCCACCAACATTTATCAAGCCCCTAATTCATGCTATAATTAAATAGCTTATAAACTTAATAAATCTTGCTATTTTTAGCGAGTATAATCATAAAATATATGAAAAAAACCATCTCTTTGGTTTTAGTGTTAGCCTTCATGTTTTCTCTAGCCATAAACTTACCAGTTTTAGCTGAAGATAACACTGGAGTTGCCACTGAAACTCCTATGTTAATTTCTACTAATGTTGAGGCTACTAGCACCGTTGCTACATCAACTACAACAACCAATTTAGAAAAAATCCCTTCTCAAGAATACATGAAGTATTTTAGAGAAATTAGAAAAATTGGTGATGCTTTATTTGGCATCAGAAAACCAGCAGCTGAAATTGAAAAATTAAAACAAGAAAACAAAGCTACTAGTACAACAGCTGCTATTCACCAAGAAAGTAGAGCTACTAGTACCGCAACAACTACTTTAGAAAAGATTCCTTCCCCTGCTCACATTGATTTATTTAAAGAAATCAAAAAAATTGGTGATGCTTTATTCGGTGTTAGAAAAGCTAGCAGCACTATCGAAGTTAAAGCTACTACTACCCCAAATAAATTAGAAAGGATTGCTTCCCTAGAACAAACTAAATTATTTGAAAAAATTACCAAAATTGGTAAAGATTTATTTGGTATTAGAAAAGGTGGAGCCTTAAAAACTTTGCCAACAATGACCACTGAACTTATCACTTGTTCTTCGGCCGCTATTGATACTAAAGATACTGCTATTAGCGCTGCTTTAAGCGCTGCTTCCTCGGATATCGCCGCCGCTATTACAGCTCGTGGCACTTGTCAAAAAGCAGCTTTGGCTGCTGGTAGCGAAGTACAAGGTTCTCTAAACAAATGTAATAAAGCTTTTCAAGAAGCTGCTAAAGTAGCTAATGACAAAGCCAAGACTGCTCAACAAGATATTTGGACAACTTATAAAGCTAGTTTAAAAACTTGTTCAACTACTGCTAGTACAACCGAAATTGTAATCGAAGATGGTGGTGAAGTTTTAAAATAAAAATACTTCAATCATAAAAAAATCAGCTCCCATAAGGAGCTGATTTTTTATTTATTTACCACGTGTTTTATCTCGAGCCTTTTCACGATATTTAACAATTACACCATCTAAATGATCTTTAACTTTATCAATTGCTTTATATAAATCAGTTTCCGTTTTTTCAACTCTTAATAATTCATGCGGTACTTCTAGATTAACTTCCGCTCTAAATATTTCTCCTTTATTTTGACCACCAATAATTTTTTCAACTTCAACGTCACAATTAATTACATTAGTACTACCTAAATACTTATCCAACATATCCATTTTCTCCTGAACGTAATCACGAATTGCGTCAGTCATTTCGAACTTAGTGGCCTTTAAATTTATTTTCATAAATATTAGTCCGCTAGTTATAAGAAAATATTTTCTTAAAAGCTAAACGGCATTTTAATGATAGAAAGAACAATCTTTTATATCTTAATTATAGCATTTTTATAACAAAAAATCGAGGTCAAAATTGCCTCGATTTTTAGCTAAAAAATATATTTATTTAGAACATTCTAAGAATATCCTTAAAGGTTACAAGCGCAATTAAACCCATCAAGATAAAAAAACCAATATTATTAATAATTGCTTCTGTGTCCTTATTAATAGCCTTACCCTTAACTTTTTCAATCAGTAAAAAGAAAATGCGACCACCGTCTAAGGCTGGAAATGGCAAAATATTAATTACCGCTAAATTAAGAGATAATAAAGCTACAAAATTTAATAAATTAACAAAACCAAAACGAGCAACTTCGCCAGTCATTTGAGCAATTCTAATTGGACCACCAACCGCATCGCCAGCACCAACGCCAGTAATTAAGTCACGAATTAAACCAAAGAAAGAAGCAAATATCAACCAAAGTAATAAACCAGTATGTTTGAATCCTTCCCAAATAGCTACAAAAAAAGAATAACGAACAGTATCAATTTGATCTAAACCAACGCCAATAACACCTTTACCGTCTTTAAGTTCTGGCTTAATATTAAGAGTTAGTTCTTTGCCACCACGAATAATTTTTAAAGATAAATCTGTATTTCCTTTAGCACCAATATACGCTTGAACATCCGGAACATTAGCTAATCCTTGATTGTCAGCTCCAATAATAACATCGCCACTTAAAATACCGGCCTTATCAGCAGCTGAACCTTTAGAAACTTCGGTTATTTGAATCTTACCACCAGTATCTACTGATTGTGGAGCACCAACCATAAAGCAAGCGGAAAATAAAACAAAAGCTAAGATGATGTTCATCGAAACACCAGCTGCTAAAATAATAGTTCGCTTCCAAATTTTCTGAGCCCCAAAACTATCTCGTTCTTCACGGCTATCACCATTTTCACCTTTAATTTTTACAAAACCACCAATTGGTAACCAGTTTAAAGAATAAACCGTATCAGCTGGAATTTCATTGACACTTAAAGATTCAATGTCTTTATTACCAGATAAACGACGCCATTTTCCTTTAGCATCCTTGTAAACGCCAATCGCTCTAGGTGGAAAACCTAAACCAAATTCATCAGCTTTTACTCCAAATTTTCGAGCTGCGTAGAAATGTCCAAACTCATGAACAAAAACTAAGACAGACAAAACTAGGACAAAAATTATTGTTGTAATAATCATGTAATTAAATTTCCATTATATCTTTTTCTTTCTTATCTCTTAACTCTTTCAACTCTTCGTTCTTTTTAGCAATGAACTCATCTAATTCTTTTTCATTACGGAACTTTTCGTCTTCAGTTACTTCTTTAGCTTCAAAAGCAGCTTCAACTTCACTCTTTACATCTTCACGAACTTGACGCAAAGAAATACGAGCCTTTTCCATTCGTTCATTTAACTTCTTCACTAATTCCTTACGATTTTCTTCAGTAAGTGGTGGAATACTTAAACGAATTTTATCACCTTCATTTACAATTCCTAAACCTAAATTAGCTTCTACAATTCCCTTTTCAACCGCTTTAGTTACTCCTCTATCCCAAGGAGTAATAATAAAACTGCGAGAGTCAGCTACCGTGATATTAGCAACACCATTTAAAGCATTCATTACACCATAAGCTTCTACTTGAACACCATCAAGCATCACTGGGTTAGCCCGACCAGTTCTTAAACTAAGAATGTCATGTTTAAAAAATTCAATAACACTGGAAAAATTTTCTTGATTGTCAGAGACAAAATTACTCATATATTTTTTATTTAATTATTCTATTTCTTTAACACCTAAATAAATATTTGTTGGATTTTTATAATCAACCATAATAACTGAGGCTCCACGACTAGTTGGTAATTTTTTATTAGACCAAGTCGCCCCACCATCTACTGAACGGAAAAAAGTTAAGTTAGTAGCATAATAAATTTGTTTAGAATCCTTAGGATTTACCGCCATCGTCCTTATAATACCGTCTTTTTCCGAAGGAAGCAAATTTAGTTTTTGCCAAGTAACACCATGATCAGGGGATTTTACAATTACACCATCAGTCGCTAAAAAGATAGAACCATCAGCCGGCACAATTACTAAATCTCTAAAATTAGAACCAATCGCCAAGTCTTTTAAGACTTTATTTAAATCAGTCCAATTATCAACTGCGAAGTTAGCTTCAATATTAGCTGAGGTGTTAGGATTAGTATTGGTGTTTGATAAGAAGGTATAAAGATTAGCATTCTTATCAGCGACATAAACCTGACGACTATCACGTGGTGATAAGACCAGTTTAGCAATCGCAAAATCTAAACGTTTAATGACACGCCAAGAAGTTCCGCCATCAATACTCTTTAAAATATCACCATTAGAAGTTCCTAAATAAAGATTATCAGGATTATAAAAATCAATCACAAAAGTGGTAAAGACTGCCTCAGCGTCAGCATCTAAATAAATTTGTTTCCAGGTACGAGTACAATCGATGGAACGATATAAGCGATTAGCAAAAGTAGCGTAAATATCGCATTTATTATCAGGATTAACCGCGATATTAGTGACTGTTATTTTTGGAAAAGTAGTAGCTTCGTTCCAACCGGAAGTAATGTTATAAGAATAAAATAAACCTTGATTAATAGTCGCTAAATAAATAGCCGTGCTATCACTCGGGTCTAAAGCTAAAGCGTTAACATTAATAGAACTAATGCTACCAGGCATTCCAGAAACTGAAGGGATAGCAACTTGTTGTTTGAAGTTAAGGCCACGGTCAGTTGATAAAAATACGCCACCTAAATCAGGTCCGGCCGAAGTAGCACTGGAACCAGTGGACAACGAACAAGCCGATAATGATAGGGCTAAAAGTGGCAACAAGGCGAATAAACTAATTTTCTTGCTAATCATATAATTAAAGATTATAAATTACCTGTTCTAAAACTGAATTAGGCGACACATTAGCCGATAAATAACGACGTAAGGTGTATAATAATTCTAGTATTTTGGAATAATAAATCAATGCCTCAGTATTTACCACACTTAAAGGTTCGAGTTCTGCCATTAAAGCGGTGTGTTGAACCAATTCTGGGCAACCCATGGCTTTTAAAGATAAATCACGAGCCACACGTTGCCAACTCTCTAAGATAGTTAAGGCTTTATCAGCTGTTAAGGCTCCTTGCCCACTTAAATAACCAGCTAAAGCTTTAAGACGTCCAGGAATATCTAAATTAAAAAATGATAAAAATAAACGAGCACTAGCTAACTGATCTTCATAAAGTGTTTCATTTTCAACAAATTTAGCGGCTAAAAGTGGACGACCAGCAGACAATGCGGCCATATCTTTAGCATCACCACGTTTTAAATTTAACTCTTTAACTAAATAATCGTAAACAATCTCAAAGGCTACTGGATAAAAATATAAAACTTGAGAACGAGAAACGATGGTTGGTAATAATAAATCGATTGAAGATGAGAGTAGAATGATAATAACTTTATCACGAGGCTCTTCTAAAGTTTTAAGTAAGGCGCTAGCGGCTTCCGGACTTAAAGTCTCAGCATCTTTAATGATACCAATCTTATAAGAGTTCAAAAAAGAACTTAGTGATAACATTTTAATAAAATCACGAACCGCTTCAATTGAAATGTTCTTTTTACCAACTTCTCTGCTTAAAATATGCAAATCACTGTTTACACTAGAAAAATCTCGAGTTTCAGCTACATCAGAAATGATTAAATTACGAGCAAAAGCTAAAGCCACCGTACTCTTACCTAAATCTTCTGGACCAGTAAAAATATAAGTCTGAGCCAATTTATGTTGAGCTAAGCCTCTATCAAGGAATTCGATTAAATTATCATTACCAATTTGTGGCCAATCGAATTGTTTCTGGTATTGTTTTAGGGGTAGTGACATGAATTTATTATAACATGCCAATTGCGATAAGCCAAAGCTTAAAAATTGATTTTTAAGCCTTAAATTGTTATAGTTAGCCTATAATTATATGAACAAACGATTCAAACAAGTCATTCTATTATTAGGCGATTTAATAATTCTGCACCTAACTCTATGGTTTTCGCTAATGCTACGCTTTTCCGGCAAATCACTTAGCTCTTTGTGGGACAGTAATCTACCCTATTTTATTCCTGTTTTTGCTATTTGGTTGCTAGCCCTCTATATTAGTGGTTCCTACCGGCTTAATTTGGCCTATAGTTCTAGACGTTTTAGACTAACGGCGATTAACGCTATTGGTTTTTCGGCCTTACTATCCATTATTTACTTCTACGTCCATCAATCCAGTATTGCACCAAAAACTATTTTACTTATTTTTGTTTTAGTATTTACCGTTCTCTTCTTCATTTGGCGTTCTATCTTTAATTTTTTTGTAAAATCTTATTTACCAAAAAATAATCTAGCTTTTATCGGTTGGAGTAAAGAAATTGAAAGTTTATTAGAAGATATCAAAAACCAACCCCATCATGGTTTTAATACTGCGCTAGTCTTCAAAACTACCGATGAAATTGAAAACCTACCAGCCATTATCAAAGACAAAAATATTCACACAATCGTCTTAAGCACTGAATTAGCTAATAACGCTAAATTAAACGAGGCTTTATTTGATTGTTTATCACTTAATGTCGCTTTTTATAGTTTGGTAGAATTTTACGAAAATATTAACGGCAAAGTGCCAACCGAATCCATTGATCAGGCTTGGTTTATTGCTAATTTAAATGAAGGTAATAAACATTACTTCAATATCTTTAAAAGGAGCTTTGATTTAATTCTGGGTTTCCTTATTTTAGTTATTTCTTTTCCCTTCTGGCCACTAATTGCTCTAGCAATTAAACTAGAAAGTCATGGCCCAATTTTCTTCAAACAAAAAAGGGTTGGTCTTAATGAAGAAAACTTTAACATGCTTAAATTTCGCACTATGAAAGTTAGTGATAACGATGGCACTATGACTCAAAAGAATGATAAGCGTATTACTAAGGTGGGTAATTTCTTACGTAAGAGCAGATTAGATGAAGTGCCTCAAATAATTAATATCTTAAAAGGTGAAATGAGTTTTATTGGTCCTCGCCCCGAACGTCCAGAATATGTTAACGAATTAGCCGCCCAAATTCCTTTCTATAAAACTAGATTACTGATTAAACCAGGTGTGAGCGGTTGGGATCAGGTGTCAGGCATCTATCATTCCCCATCACTAGAAGACACGATGGAGAAATTACAATATGATTTATACTATTTAAAACATCGTTCAGTTTATTTTGACTTAGCCATATTTCTAAAAACAATTGCCACGGTATTGGGGCGAGAAGGTAGATAAAAAAATATAAAAAAGAGCCTCTAATGGCTCTTTTTTATTATATTCTAATCCAACTATCTGGTATTAAATCTTTAGTATTTATTGTTTTATTTCTAAACCACTTACTCGGAGTTACTACTATCTTACCTGGATTATTAATCAGCCAAGCGCCCCACCAAGAGAATGAGCTATTAGCAATAATGGCATGACGACACTGACTCATTAAATATAAATCTTCGTGATCAGAATAAGAAAGATAAGTAGCCTCTGGGATGTTTAAATTATTTTTAACCCATTCCATATCATCTGAAAAAATATAAAACTTAGGATTTACAATTTTTTCTTTAATAAGATTTATGGCTTGATTATAATAATCCAAAGAACAAGATTCATAAGTAGAATTATTTAAGTAATCACCACGTCTTACATGAATAAAAACTGATTCACCCGCCTCAATAATATTGTTTGGTCCATTAAATTTGAATTCCTCTCTAATAGACTCCGAAAAATATTTAGCACTTTGAAAAAAACCAGTTAACCAAACGTCATCTTTTAAACTAAGAAACGCATCATCAAACTCCACTCCTTTTTCAAAATAATATTTATCAAAATATAAATTTTTATTTAAAGATAATTTTCTTAAGATTTTATTAATTAAATCAAAGACTTGATATAAAGAATTACTCTTAATATGTTTAACTGGTTTGATATTAAATAAATCTAATAAATACTGACGAGGAGTATCTGCTCCGCTGTGGTTATAATAACTATAATCAATATTTAAATCGGTATTATTTAAGGTGGCTAAATTTCTGGCGGCAGCATACTGGAATAACTGATTACCAAGACCACCTTTAATTTTTAAATTAATCATAAGAATAATCTAATTAATCCTAAAAGTCTTACTTTCAATCCTTGATAACGCATGAATAAATTATACTTCTTAGTTACACCGCTATTATTTATTCTATACTTTATTAATGGTTCGGAAATATTAATAGCTTTAAATCGACGTAATACTCGACTCCACAACTCATAGTCTTCCGCATGTTTATACTTAGAATCATAAATACCAACCGTATCAAAGACAGCTTTTCTTATCATTACTGAGGAATGGATGAAAGGATTATGCTTAATAAAAAAACTTTTAATTTTTTTGTATTCTAATGGTGGATAAGACATTAGGCCAAGTTCTTCTCCACTCTCATTAATCTTAGTAGCCCAAGAACCGACAAACGCTATTTCAGAATCATCAAAGGCTTTTAACTGAGCAGAAAAACGATTAGATAAACAAATATCATCCGCATCCATGCGAGCAATATATTTTCCAGCTGACAAAAAAATAGCTTCGTTAAGTGACTCTATTAAACCACGATTTTCTCGAGAAATTACTTTTATTCGATTATCATTAAAACTCTTAATAATCTCTAAAGACTTATCAGTTGAACCATCGTCAATAATAATAAATTCAAAATCAGAAAAATCCTGAGACAAGACACTACTAATTGCCTCACTTAAATATTTTTCACCATTATAAACCGACATTATGACTGATATGGTTGGCATAAAAATTAATTAATAATTTTCTTTATAATTTTTTTGATTATTTTCACAACAACACCTTTAAACTTAAGTTTTTCACCTCTTAAATTATTATGTCCGCCATACTTATTTTTATCACGCATTAGAATTATCTTTTCAAATGGTAAATCTAAATTTTCTGGATAGATATAAGATGATGATAATTTTTTTATATATGGCTTATCGGATAAAAATTTATTCCAGTGCGACTCATCGTGCCAAATGGCCACAATTCCGTTTTCTTTATCGGTTTTAATATTACTGTTCATAAGCTCTAAAGCTTGAACAAAATCTTTAGTTAAACCACCATTAATAGCACCTTGAAAATAATAATGTCCATCATCAAAGTTGATAAAAGCTAATGATCCGCTATTTCTCTCGTAAGGAAACTTATCAATACTATATTTATAGAAGCCAGGATGAATAGCGGCGGTGAAACGTTCTGTATCATCTGGCAAGAATTCGTCTTTACTAATCATCTTTATAAATAAAGCATTAGCATTAAAAAAGAAAGTGTAATCTGTTTTTAAAATTAATTCTTTTTGCTTTAAAAACATTTCATATCTCATCAAAGTATTATCTGGCCAACCTAAATCATTTTGATAAATCTTATGAATATTTTTATTTTCTTCAAAATCAATAATATCAGCGTCAGTAAAAACAAAGTACTCTTTTTCAATATCAGTAATAAAATATTTTTCACAACTTAAATAAAAATCTTTCCAAAAAATATTATATTTACCAGTACATATATAAAGGATAGCTATTTTCATATTTCTATTTTCTTAAACATATCTTTATCATACTTGATTAAGAAATTTTTTAAGTTTACTTTTAGTCTTCTAATTACTTTAATAAAGAAACTAGAGCTATTTTTTATTTTATTTTCATTCCACAAAACAACATAATCGCTTTGCTGTGGCGTTTTATCAAAGATATTAACAATCAGTTCCTTTTTTGCTATTAAAAATAAAGTTGTTTCTTCGCTGTTTTTGAAAGTAACTCTCCGGTTAATAAGTGCTGGATCACTAGCAATGTACCACTTATTTCTCTCTTCAATTAATAGTTGTTTAACAAAATAGCCATTATCCTTAGAAAATAATCTAAAAAATAATTCTGGACTAAACTGATAAAATCCGTGCCCACTAAAATTATTGCAAGTTGTCATAGAAACAAAATATCCTCCCGGTTTAACCATTTCCATGCAATTTTTAATAGCAACTGGGAAATTAAAAACATGTTCTAAAGTTCCACCGTCTATAACTAAATCATATTTATTTTTATACTCATCAGATATTGGCTTATTAAAATCATGAATAATTTTAGCATTCTCATAACCAGAAAAATCAAATGAATCTACATTAGTAGAACCTAAGTATTCTAATAATTTTTCAGAATAAGAACTAGATAATAAATTATCCACATCAGCCCCTTTTAAATCTTTAAATATGAATGCTAATTTATTCTTCTTAATATGTAAGCCTTGTCTACCAATAGTGGCAGTATTACCAAAGTTTACGCCTAATGATTTAGCGTGTATTAGAAATTTTATATTATTATAATTTAGGCCCATATCATTTTCTTATTTTTTATAAATTTATTAAACACCAAAATTATAATTGGTGTAATTGAATATGAAATTAAAGTGGCAATAGCAGCACCGTTTAAACCGATAAGTGGAATTAAATATAAATTCAAAATTATATTAATAATCATCGTTGATAAGTTAAGAATAAAAATTGCTTTTAACATATCCTCGGACATTAAATATTGATTAATAGCTGTTCCTAAAAATATACCAACTCCAGCCCAAATATAAATACTTAAAACACTAGCAGCAGCAACATAGCTAGAACCAAAAATAAATAACATCAATGTTTTACTTAAAAATGAAATAGGCAAAGCAATGGCAGCTGATAATATAAACATAAACCAATATAAATTGTTCAAACGATGTCTATATAATTCATCACTATTTTTCTTAGCATTTATAATTGCCGGAAATAGCGAACTACAAATTATACTTGGTATAAAATACCAGACATCAGCCATTTTTACTGCTGCGGCATAAAGACCAACTTCGGTTGCGCCCATCATTCTGCCAATCATTACCTGATCTATTTTTAAATAAATAAAAGCTGCCGCTGAAGCTAACATTAACAACCAAGATTTTTTTAAAATATTAAAGGCCAATGTTTTATCAAAATACCAATCCTTGATATAAAATTTATTCTTTTTGTATATAAATAAATAACCGATTGCTTGTAAAAAAACTTCCATTAAATAAATTGCCGCCAACCAAATAATACCAAAATTGCCAATAATTAAAATTATTTTAAGAATGGAAATAAAAAAAGTAGTAGTGATTAAAACTTTTACATTCTTCTTAGATTCAACATTGGCATTAAAGAAAATGGCAATTGAATTAAAAGACATGAATACAAACGAAAAAGAAAAAATAACTACAATCAATTTAATAAGATAATCCGCTTCTAAAAAATAAACAAAAATGGATGCTAATAAAAATGCTAAAAAGCCACCAAATAATTTTAAACTAAATGCCGTACCCATTAATTCATTACTTTTTTCAGGATTAGCCACTAAATCATGATTCAAAATAGCATCAACTCCCAATGGGGCAACAAAAGCAAATAAACCAGCAAAAGCGATAGCATAATTAAAAACACCGTAATTCTTTGGTCCTAAATATCTAGCTAGCCACGCACCAATAAAAAAAGATACAAGCAAAGAAAACATTTGCCCAAAAAACATCCAACCGGTATTTTTAAAATAACGGCGAAAACCATCGTGGTTTAATACCCATTGCCATTTACTTGGTACTAATTTATTTATTTTGTCGAAAGTTGCGTCTATCATTTCGTGTATTACAAAACAAAAAGAGTTTACCACTCTTTAGTCTTATCAAGTACTTTATGTTTTAAATCTAAATAAGCCTCTACGGCCTTCTCTTCTACCTTTGGTGACACTAATTTTAGGATTTCTAGCCCCAAGATACGATACTGTTTCCCAACCTTATTAGCTTTAAGCATCCCACTCTTAAGCAAGCGCTTCATAGTGCTATTACTAATTTTTAGTATCTTTTCTGTTTCACTGGTTGTGTAAACAGCGTTTGGTTTTATCTCTTCATTCATGTCTTAATTATATCTTATGGTGTCATAAGGTGTCAACTAGGGTCAATTTTGGTCTCAAATCGTTTATTACTGTATAATTTACTTATGAATCAACTATTTAAATACAATCCCGCAAACAGAAATGTCTTAATTGATATTTTAAAGGGCGTGGCGATTATCTTGGTCGTTTTAGGACACGCCATTCAGTTTAATACCATATCGTCTTCTAACAACCTTGTTTTTAAATTCATCTATTTATTTCACATGCCACTTTTTATGTTTTTAAGTGGCTATCTTGTTTTTGGTACAAAAGTCTTCGATTGGAAATTTATAAGCAAAAAATTTAAAAGCCTAGTAATTCCCTTTCTTTCTTGGAGAGTAGTCACGATTGTTTTATCGGTTTTAGTTTTAAACCTTAATTTTCTAAATCTAATTATTAGAACCATTACTGATCCGTCTGACGGTGGTCTTTGGTTTTTATTAATCCTCTTTTTCAACTTTTTACTACTTAGTATCGCCGCTAAACTAGCTCCTCGTTTAAATAATCTAACTCTTTTATCAATTATATTATTTGCTCAACTCTTACCGGCCGGGATATTGGGGTTTGCTTTAGTTAGATGGCATATTGTCTTTTTTATTGGTGGTTATTTAGCAGCCAAATATCTTGGTTTAATCAAAAAAAATAAATACCTAACAGTATTTATTTCACTCGCTCTATATATAATATTAATTTCTTTATGGTATTTGCAAATACCAAGTTTATACAACCCAGGTACTTTAATATTCACACTACTTAAAAGAATTAATGATTATTTGCTTGCTTTCTCAAGTATCATCTTATTATTCTTTAGTTTTAATTATTTAAAAAATAAAAAATCTTTAACCGCTATTTGTTGGCTCGGTTTATACACAATGGATATTTATGTAATTAGTAATTTTTTATTTTATTTAATTACTTTATTTAAACTACAAATAAATTATATAATTGCTTTTATTTTTGTTTTATTATTTTCAATTGCAATCTCTCTTTTAATTAGAAATTTCAAGTTACCTAAAAGATTACTTCTTGGGCAATACAAATAATTCTAAATAACTACTAACCATCCTATCTAAACTAAAACGATTATCACTAACATCCACTATTTTAGCCGTTTTTAGTTTTTCCAAGAAATCTTTCTTATCATCCAAGGCAAAACAATTGGCCACTCCGACCACCTCTTCATTACCGCCAACACGACTAGCTAAAGTCGGAATTCCAGCCTGAATAGCTGAAATTAAACTTAATGACAAACCTTCAAAAATTGATGGTAGAACAAATAAGTCAAAAGCTTTGAGATAACAACTAGCATTAATAATCTCGCCGCTTAAAATAACTTCTTTTTCGAGTTGATATAGTTTAATTAGACTCTCATATTTAGCTCGCTCTGGTCCTTCGCCAATTAAGATTAATTTGGCTTGAGGTTTAAGAGCCTTAACACCTAAATAAGTGTTAATTAAAAATTCATAATTTTTAGGATAGGCTAAACGACCAATTGAACCATAAACATAATCATCCGAGCTAAGTCCTAATTTTTTTCGAGCCTCTTCTCTGCTTAATAAATCTTCTAATTCTAAACCATTATAAACTAAATGACTTTTAGCTTCTAAATTTTTAATCAGTCCTGATGTTTTAGCAAAATCTAAATTTAAGCGACTAACAAAAATAATTTGATCTAACTTTTTAAACGCTGCTCTAAAAAATACACGATAAGCCATCTTTAATAAACCAAAAGCTTTATGTCCGCTATCTAAAAGTGATAAACCATGAACCGTAAAAACTACTTTAACTTTTTTAAGCCCCCAAACTCCCAATAAAGCATTAGTGCTATTTAAGTGAACTACATCAAAATTATTAGCTTCCACATAAGCACTCAATTCTTTGATAAAACTTAAATTCTTAAAAGGATTGCGGCTACGTTCTAACTTTTCTAAACGTTTAAAACTAATACCAGACTTTATTAATTCAGTTGGCAAGTACTCACCGGGACCACCGGCCACCACTACTTCTTCGCCAGCTTTTTTTAGTCCACGAGCTAAATTAAGAGCAAACACCTGTGCCCCGCCTAACTCTGATTTAGTTATTACAATAAGTATTTTCATATCTTTAAGTTTAGCATTTTTAAAGATAAATAAAAAAGACTACCTTGCGATAATCTTTTTAAGACGATGTTTACTTTTAATCAATACTTATATGATATAATAAAATCATGACTTTAGATTTTATAATCTCCCACTTTGCTTGGCTTGGACCCTGGTTTTTCTTTCTAGGAGCAACCGCAGAAGCTTTGCCAATTATAGGCACCTTTTTACCAGGAGCTACAATTGTAACTCTGGGTGGTTTTGCCGCGGCTCACGGTTATTTTTCATTACGTGACGTGCTCATATTCTCAATTGCGGGGGCTATTTCTGGTGATACTATTGCTTACTACACTGGCGTCTACGGTGGCACTTATATCAGAAGAAAAAAAATCTTAAATGACGTGCTACTACAAAAAGGCGAAAACTTTTTTCATAAGTACGGCAATCAAAGTTTACTTTGGGGTCGTTTTATCGGACCGATTCGTTCCATTATGCCGTTTTTAGCTGGACTAGCTAAAGTAAAATCAAGAACCTTTTGGACTTGGAATATTATTAGCGGTATTATCTGGGGTTTCTTTTATGTTTTATTAGGTCACTTCTCTGGTAATCTGTTCGGAGTTATTGTTAAACGTTGGAATCATAGATTAACTTGGTTAAGTATTATTTTAATTCTAACGGCTATCATCGCCTGGCTTATCACCCATCACGGCGAATCAATTAAACAATACTTTATTAATAAAAGTGCTAACTTTGCCAAGTATGTTCAAAGCCTTAAAGTTATCAAAAAACTGGAACAAAAATATCCAGCTTTAAGTGAGTTCTTTATTTGGCCAACTTATCAATTGAGATTATATTTTGGTTTTATTACTTTTTTAATTTTGATTTTAACATCGATTTTGGCAATGGTGTTTGATTGGATTTAAAGGCTAACCATTCTCGCAAACTAATACCAGCTAATAAAGCTAAGATGCCCACTAAATAACCAGCTACAATATCGCTAACATAGTGGACTCCCAAATATAAACGACTAAAGCCAATTAGAATAATTAAAACTTCTGCCAATAATAAAATAGCCAAGTGGGCTGTTTTTTTATTAGTACTACGAACAAGTAAATAGGCTAAGTAACCATACATTGCCATTGAAATAGTAGCGTGACCACTGGGAAAAGAAAAATCCAACATTGTAAGAGCTCCAGCTTCAGGACGAATTCGACGTACTAATAATTTACCAATAAATGTTACTAACTCAGCACTAGCAATAGTAAAAATAAATGGCCAAATAAAGGTTTTATATTTCTTAATAATTAAAAAACCTAAAACAATAGCCGCAAACGGTAAGACAAATTCTAAATTAGCCAAGAATGTAATAATATAAAAAAACTTAAGACCCAAAGCTGAGCGCCAAGTTAAAAAAATGGCTGCAAAGTATTTATCAAAATTGATAATTTGTTCTGAATTTAAAACATCCTCAGTTAAATCGCTTAAAATAGCCGCTACTATTAACCATAAAGCGGCAACTGAACTTAAAAAGATGGCCTTACTAACAAAGAATTTTTTCATAGATAATAATTATAACATTAAATAAATAAAAAAGGAGATTCTTGGTGAATCTCCCTTTCTTGTTTAAAAAAGCATTATGCTCTCGATGACTGAATCTTCCAATACAACCAATGCGTCAATTTCTCGGAAAAAGTGAAACCAACATCAGCCTTACGTAATAAATCTATCAACAAATACTTCGGATTAATAAGTGTGCCACTTAAACGGTACATTAAATAATCATGACGTTTCTGTAAATATTTTCTACTTACTCTTAAAGCTAATTTTGAAGTTAAATCACGAATGTCCGCATCTGGTGATTTTTGACAATCAATGAAATAATCCAATTTTTCTTCCAATCTTTCTGGACTTATTTTAGAAGCCAAAACTCTAGCAGCTCTTTTCGGTCCTTTAGTTCCGGCGATTTGCCAATTAACTAAGTCTTCGATGACTAAATCATTGGGATTAATTTTAGATAATAAAACCCAAGACGATAGACAAACTTCCAAATCTTTAGCTTCCTGACACTGCATTAAAAAATTGAAAAATTTCGACAATTCTTTGGCCGTAAAATCAGTCAGCACATTTAAGGCTAATAATCTGAATTTTCGACGCAAATCCACGTTTCCAAAATAATGAAAACTGGTCACATACTTAATGTGTTCCTGTTTTACTGATACCGGTGATAATAATAGAGCTTTCAAGGCTAATTTAGCTGCTAATTCAGAGGCGACAAAGTCATCCGACTTAGTGTGTTTAATAAAGTAGCCAAGATTATTAACTATTTTATTATCACTCCAAAATTGAGCTACCTGCAATGAAACCAAAATACAAGCTTCCCGAAACCCTTCTAAATTATTCCATTTGGTAATTTGTTTCTGCCGACATATTTTTATTTCAATCGGCCATGCCAGCATCATTTTAACCAGTAATTTATTAGCTACCCGGCGAACATCTTGATGATCATCGTTTTGCAAACGTTGCAAAGCATTATACTCATTGAATAATAATTTAATTTCAATTGAGTCAATCAGTCGTTCGGCTTCACTGCTAACAAAATAAAATTCTGATCTGAGCAACGAAATAAGTACGGGAAATTGTTCTGCTAATTTCTCCGTCGACAAACGATTAAGTATTTGTCCCACTAAATCACGAGCGGCTTGAAATTTTGAAGACTTACTTTCAAGAAGTGGCAAAAAATTGTTAAAAATTTGTTCTTCTGTTAATTTAAGCGATTGAACCATGCCATACTCACAGAT
>Ga0302207_1000375_pt1 | contig 18302 bp, 20 predicted proteins | sample II_Fen_E2_2_FD_198792 | JGI IMG/M metagenome (GOLD analysis project Ga0302207, IMG submission 198792) | Peat permafrost microbial communities from Stordalen Mire near Abisko, Sweden - II_Fen_E2_2 | ecosystem: Environmental > Terrestrial > Soil > Wetlands > Permafrost | place: Sweden: Abisko...
CATGCAAACCATGCGCGATGCCCTGGAAAAACTTGTTGTAAAAGAATATTTGTATCCGTCCGGTTGCGAGCATAATTATGATTTGTTGGTGAAAAATACCTGGTTATTACTTTCAGGGTGGTATAGTTTTTCGAAAATGTTTAAAGATAGCCGCTATGCCATTACCAAAGAAGAGTTCTTTCTCTCTATCTGGAACATGTATGTGTATCATCTGACTGAAAGCGGAAAAAAGATCGTCAAAAAAAGCTATTTCGAACTGAAAACAAAAACACCTGATTTATGAAAAAGCTTTGGATCTATATCTTCATCCTGTTTTCTTTTCAAACAGTTTATTCTCAAACCGTAAAATATTCCAGCGCGTGGTTTGGTCCGAATGCCAATCCGGTTCCTGAGTTTACCGATGCGCGGATTCCTGCCAAAACAACCATTAGTCTGATAGGCGATTCCTATTTTGGATCTGGTGATCAAACCAAAAACGGTTATTTCAAAATTGAGTTTCCTCTCCTGCCCGAACGCATATCGTTGAAAATATGGACTTCATTGTTCGAAAATTACAATGTCACCACGGAGTTAAGTAATTTACGGGGAATGAATGGAGTTACATCGGGCACTGCAGCCGGAGATTTTTACGTGCAAACCCGAATCCGGTTATTTAATGAGAAAAAATATTCCCCATTGGTTATTTTAAACAGCACTTTGAAATCGGCTTCCGGAACAAATTTTCAACAACGGCGTTACTTTGACACACCGGGTTATTATTTTGATCTGGAAATCGGAAAATCAATTTACACAAAGAGTAAGTTTATCAGTGAAATCCGTGGCGTTGCCAATCTGGGTTTTATGTGTTGGGAAACAACCAACAGCACGCAGGACGATGCACCGATGTATGGAGGAAAACTGATACTTGGAAATCCAACGTGGAAACTGGAAAATACGCTTTCTGGTTACTGGGGCTGGATGCATACCAACAGTCACTATTCGCCGGATTATGGCGATGCGCCGTTGGTATATGCCGCTAAGTTTTCAATACTGAGTAAAAACATTGATTATTTTGCCCAATACCAATACGGAATAAAGGATTTTCCTTACCAACAAATACGGGTGGGAGTGAGCTTTACATTGGAGAAACTGACTCCGAAATTCGTAAAATAATGCATAATTTACAATGCATAATTCATAATTAAAAGAGAATAATGATTAGAAAAGATATAGAAATAATGGCACCGGCCGGTTCGTGGGAAAGCCTATCGGCAGCCATTAAAGCAGGAGCCGATTCGGTGTATTTCGGAATTGAAAAGCTGAATATGCGCAGCAAATCCAGCAGCAATTTTACCACAGATGATCTACGGGAAATTGTACGTATTTGTAAAGAGAACAATGTGAAAAGTTACCTCACGGTCAATACCATTTTGTACGATGGAGACCTGACGTTGATGCGCGAAATTATTGATGTGGCCAAAGAGTCAAATGTTTCGGCCATTATTGCCGCCGATGTGGCTGCATTGATGTACGCCAATTCGATAGGCGTGGAGGTGCATCTTTCCACCCAGCTAAATATCTCCAACGTTGAAGCGTTGAAGTTTTACGCCCAGTTTGCTGATGTAGTAGTGCTTGCGCGTGAACTGAATATGGAACAGGTTTCGGAGATTTACCAAACGATTATCAACGACAATATCCGGGGCAAAAACGGCGAACTGATTCGCATTGAAATGTTCTGCCACGGGGCTTTGTGTATGGCGGTTTCCGGTAAATGCTACCTGAGTTTGCACGAAAAGAATCTTTCCGCCAACCGCGGTGAGTGCAACCAGATTTGCCGACGCGGGTATACGGTCAAAGACAAAGATTCGGAAATCGAACTGGACATTGAAAACGAATATATCATGTCGCCCAAGGACCTGAAAACAATCGGGTTTGTGGACGAAATGCTGAAAGCAGGTGTGAGGGTCTTCAAAATCGAAGGCAGGGCACGCGGAGCGGAATATGTGAAGGCGGTGGTGGGTTGTTACTCGGAAGCTATCGAATCGTGCCTCAACGGGACGTTTACCGACACGAAAGTGGCTGAATGGAACGTTCGTCTTGCTAAAGTCTTTAATCGTGGATTCTGGAACGGCTATTACCTCGGACAACGCCTTGGCGAATGGAGCAACAACTACGGTTCGGAAGCCACGCACAAAAAGATTTATGTTGGCAAATGTACTAACTTCTTCAATAAACTCGGCGTAGCAGAATTCTTACTGGAAGCGCAATTCCTTTCTGTGGGGGACGAAATACTGATTACGGGTGAAACTACCGGTGCGTATGAAGACGTGGTGGAAGAAATCCGTGTGAAACTGGAACCGGTGGATAAGGTGGAAAAAGGGACTTATTTTTCCATGAAAACCAACGAACTGATACGGCGAAATGATAAGTTGTTCAAAATAGTACCCACGGAACATGCAACAAAAATAGCGGAGTAAATTCCGCTTTTTTCTTTTTTATTTTGGTGCAAACATTTGGTCCGAAAGTTTTTGCATTTCCTCGTAACTCACATCTTTTACATGTGTTGCAATCATCCATTTATAACCAAACGGATCCATCACCTGTCCGACGCGATCACCATAAAACATTTCTTCAACAGGCATTACAACTGTTGCTCCGGCATCAATGGCTTTCTGAAATGCCGCGTCAGCATCCTTCACGTATAATCCAAATGACAACGGATTTCCGCCAATAGTTAGCGGACCTTTGTTTCCCCATTCAAGGTTCTCATCGGCCATCATCAATAATGAACCTTCAATGTCAATTTCGGCATGTGCAATTGATCCATCAGGCATAAATAATCTGCCGATTTCTTTAGCTCCAAAAGCTTTTTTATAAAATTCAATTGCTTCGCTACATCCCTTAATTGTAACATAGGCACTCAAAGTAGCAGCTCCGGGATAAATGTATGATGTGCTCATAATTCTAAGTTTAAAATAGTTGATTTAAAATGATTCATAAATTTATTCGAATTTACATGATACCAAACAATCGGTTTGAATGATTGTTTTTCATTCGTATGGTGTTTTTTGTTTTTTTTATGGGAGTAAAATAAAATTATACTTCGAATAAAATATTCACTTAATCTGTAGATCAAAGAATAAAATAATAAAAAGATGCGTTGTTTAGATAATTTCCAACGGTATATGCAACAAAAAAACGGAATGATTTGTTCCGCTTTTCCTTTTTATTAATTCAATCTCATAATTTAATACCTCAATGTCTTGGGTCTTGGATAATATATCTTATCTAACTAAATTTGAATTATCTATATTATTTATTCCATTCAATCGAAACGATAATTTCATTTCTCCTGCCTATAAACTGAAAAGGTGGATTATATCCTAAAAACCTGAAATGACCAATCGCTTTTATTTGCTTTTCGGTTAGAATATTTTTTAGTTTATCCGAATAAAACTTCATTTTTTGATCATTGGCATAACCGCCAAAACGAATAACAGCAACAAATTCATCAGGAATTTCCTGAATTTTTACAGACGCATCTTTGGGGTTCGGTAAATTTGTTTTATTGTAAACAGAGGGCATTACAAAACTCATTGTTGAAAGCGTATCATTTACATCCATGTGAACCGGAGAAGTCATAGAAATGTGAACGGCCGACTCATTGTTTCCAAAAATATAACCAGCCAGTTTTCGGAAACCCGGCGAGGATAAATCTCTGTAATTGTTGGCTTTGGATTCAATGGTTGCAAAAGTTGCAGCGGGATAATACCGTATCTCGAAATCTTTGTCTTTCTGTATTACGTTATATTTTTGTTCTTCGGTTTTGTTGGTTGCCATAATAACAATTGATTGAAATAGTACGGAAAATAATAAAAGCACAGTTAATATTATTCCTGATATTTTCATTGTTCTTTTTGTTTATTTTACATTTAAACAAAACGTTCAATCAAAAGTTTCTTTTCTAAAAAAAATAGCATTATAGACAGAAACTATTAATTATCTTAGTTTCATAGAATTACTTTCCAGATAATATTTACAAGATTAATTATTAGTCATTTATAAACTCTATAGCCAAATTCAATGCTTCTGTGGCTTCAGGTATTGGAAAAATTATCCAGTCGTGTTGCATTTCGTGAAACTCATTGAAACTGAAATTCCCGAAATCTTTTACTTTTTCTTCCAGCAATTTACAGTCCGAATAAAACAGTTCATGTGTTCCGTATAAAACCAATGTTTTGCCTAATCCATCAAACTTTCCATTGATGGGTGAAAGCAAATAATTATTCATATTATCGCCTCCTGCATATTTCTTGCCCGCTTCAATAAGTCCATTTAGTGGTAACAGTTTATCAAATGTTTCCTGTTTCTTGATTTCCGGATTTTGCATCGAAAGATCGAGCCAGGGGCTAAATAATATGTTCTTTACAGATTGAACAGTTGAATTATCGTTAGCCAGTTTTTGTGCAAAAGCCAGAGCCAGTCCACCACCTGCCGAATCACCCATCAGCATAAACCTATCATCGGGATATTCTTTTATGAGTTTATCAAATGACTGTTGAACCATGTCGAAAGTAGTTTTATAGGTAAATTCCGGTGCTAAAGGATAATCAATATAACTGACTTTGCAATTGGTTTTATTTACCACATTCTCAACTACTTTCCAGTGCATGGCACTTCCTTCAAGCAAATAAGCGCCACCATGAAAGAATAAAATATGCGTATGAGTTGAATTGGTTTTGGGCTGCAGAGTGATCACTGATTTATTCATAACCACAAATTCAGCCACGTTGTAATTCGTCATTAAACGTTTTGAAATGAGTAGTTTTTTTGACCTTGACGGATGCTGAAAAGATTTTTCTACCCACTTTTTTGCATTGATTATTCCCATAAAAAAAGTAATGAATTTTGCCTGTACTGACATAATTTTAATGTTGTTTTAATTAAGTGAACATTGTTATTAAATTGTTGTTTTAAAAATTAAGCAATTCAAAAGTACTGACTTTTATTAGCCAAGCCAATAGTTTGGCTTTCTTTTATTCAGAAATATATTTATCTTTGTGAAAAATGAATTTAAAATATTGTTAAAGCAATAAATATGGAAGAAGCAGTTGCATTTAGACCTATTAATATTGAAATTGTAAAAGATTTGTGGTCAAAAACTTACAATACTGATGGCAAGCCCGATTGGTCACATATTTTTCCTTATTATCACAAAGATATTATTTTTCAGGATACCATACAGCGCATTGAAGGCATTGAGGAATTTACCGCCATGTGTAACCGCCTTACCAAGCGTACGTATAAATTAAATATGGAAATTGTTTCCATTGTTCAAAATGAAAATATAATCATGTTTGACTGGATAATGACTATGATGTTTAAAAAATACCCCAGTACTCCAATGTATGGTTCCAGTAAGCTAACTATCAGCGATGATGGACATATTCTTCAACAGCGAGATTATTACGATTTATGGGGCGATATATTCAATAATATTCCGCACTGGAATAAAATGTATCGTCGGTTTTTAATTAAGAAATTTGGATAATGAGCAAGAAATTTGAATTACCTCCAGAATTAGACTTTATTCGAGCCGGACGCCTTCCTCAAAAAGTTTCCACCGAATCGATGGATGGAAAAATTTGTGTGATTACCGGAACAACTTCCGGCGTTGGTTATCAGGCAGCTATAAGACTTGCTAAAGCAGGCGCAAAAATTGTTACCATCGTTCGGAATAAAGAAAAAGCTGAAAAACTGTGTGCTGAGATTCGTGCATTTTCAAAAGCTGAACCCGATTTTTATCTGGCTGATTTTGCGAATCTGAGTGAAGTCAGAAAAGCCACAGAAGCTATTCTTGCAAAGTATCCGCATATCGATGTATTGGTAAATAATGCCGGCGTTCACATGACTACCCGGCAACTTACGGTTGATGGATATGAAACGGCTTTTGCAGTAAATCATTTAGCATCGTTTCTGGTTACAAGTTTGTTGCTGAAAAGAATGGTAGAAAGCGCACCTTCCCGCATCATTCAGGTGAATTCCGAAGGTCACCGCTTTAATGGATTGAAAATTGACGACCTGAATTGGGAAAAACGCAAATATGGCGGTTACGGTGGTTACGGAGCTTCCAAAACCGCTCAATTGATGACTGTTTGGGAGCTGAATGATTTGCTGAAAGGTAAAGGAGTTACCATTAATGCCATGCATCCGGGTGCTGTAAAATCAAATATCGGTACGAATAATGGTACACTTTATAATCTGTTATCTAAATATCTGATTCAGCCAACACTGAAAAGTCCCGAAATATCAGGCGTTGCGATTTACTACCTGGCTTCGTCGCCCGAAATGAATGATATAAGTGGGAAATTTTTTAATCTGACAAATGAAGAAATTCCTGCTCCACATGCCCAAAACCGTGAATTGGGAAAACTAATATTTCAAAAAAGTAAAGAATTGATTCATTTGGATAAAACAGATGTTTATGAAGTATGATGCAATAATAGTTGGAGGTGGAATTGCCGGTCTGACGGCGGCGGCATACATTGCTCGTGCAGGACAGTCGGTTGTGCTTTTTGAAAGACAACACAAGGTTGGCGGGCTGGTACAGACATTTGACCGCGACGGTATCTATTTCGATGGCGGGTTGCGCTCTATCGAAAATTCCGGTATCGTTTTTCCCATGCTCAAACAACTGGGAATAGACCTTGAATTTACAAAAAGTAATATTTCAATCGGTATTGCTGACAGTGTGTTGAAACTAAAAGGAAAGGAAAGTGTAGACGAATATGAAGATTTTCTGAAAGCGCAATATCCTGAAAACGCCAAAGATATTACAGCCATTATTGGTGAAATAAAGAAAATAATGGGATATATGGATGTGCTTTACGGTATCGATAATCCGGCATTTTTGAATATGGCAGAAGACAGAGAATATTTGCTGAAAACCATTTTGCCATGGATGTTTAAATTCATTTTTACTATTCGGAAAATAAAAAAAATCAATCAACCGGTTGAAGATTATCTGAAACGGTTTACAAAAAATCAGGCTATAATTGACATTATTGCACAACATTTTTTCCAGAAAACACCTGCTTCATTTGCGCTCAGTTACTTTAGTTTGTATCTGGATTACCATTACCCGAAAGGTGGAACAGCTTCTTTGATTAAAAAACTGGAAGAATATATTATTGAACACAAAGGAATTATAAAAACCAATGTAACTATTCAAAGTCTGCAACCCGAAGAAAAATATGTGCTGGATAGCGAAGGAAACCGTACGGATTTCACTAATCTGATTTGGGCGGGAGACCTGAAACAGATGTACAACATTATTCCTGTTGAAAAACTGAATAACCCCAAACTCGTTCGTAAAATAGAAGAAAGACGCTCGGTGTTGAAACCGTTGAAAGGTGGCGATTCGGTATTTACGATATATTTGTCGGTGAATGAAAAGAAAGAGTATTTCTCCAATATTTGCACCGGACATTTTTTCTACACGCCCGATAAAAATGGATTATCAACCGTTTCGAAAGTGGATTTGGAAGAGTTATTGAATTCAAAAAGCATTGATAAAGATAATGTTGAACTGAAAAACAAAGTCAAAAAATACCTGGAAGATTATTTCAGATTGAATACTTTTGAAATAGCCATTCCTGTATTGCGCGATGCTGATTTGGCACCCGAAGGACAAGCCGGTTTAATTGTCAGTTTACTTTACGATTATAGTTTGGCAAAAAAGATTGATGAATTTGGCTGGACAGTGGAAATAAAGGAGTTTTTGGAACAAATTACCATTCAGATTCTCGACGAAAGCATTTTTCCGGGACTTAAAAGCAAAGTTTTTGGTTGTTTTTCTTCGTCACCGCTCACCATCGAAAAACTCAACGGAAATACAGACGGTGGAATTACAGGATGGGCTTTTACAAACCCGGTAATACCGGTAGTAAGTAGTATGTTGGGAATTGCCAAATCGGTTGAAACACCTTTGCCATCTGTTTTTCAGGCTGGACAGTGGACGTACAGTCCTGCAGGACTACCCATATCCATTCTGACAGGTAAATTAGCATCAGATAGTGTCTTGAAAAATAAATAAATTTGCCCCAAGCCCCTAAAGGGGATGTAAAGAGTGTTTCTTGTAAGTGACGAAAGTAATTCTACCCCTTAAGAGGTTAGGGGTATTTTTCAATAATTCAGATAGGTTATTTTCAAACTTAACTTTGTATTTTCCTTCACTTCAAAAAGCCATTTTTCGAATGCCGGCGGACCAAATTTTGCATCCACATTGTTGGAATAACCAAATCCTTCTTTGGGGATAAAAAGCATTTTGGTATCTAACTTTTTGTTTTTATTCTCATCGTGAATGTAATTAAAAGCATATTTTCCGGGTTTTACATTTTCAATGGTAATAATGCATTTATTATTTTTGATAATTTCAGTACCTACCTTCAGACTTTTATGATGCTGATCAAAAAGTTCATAAAGTACGTTTCCATTATTATTTCGCAAGCCGGTAATTTCAACCGTCAGTCTAAATTGTGCATAAGCAGTTAAGGTACTTATAAACAAAAGAAATGTGATGACTATAAAGGAGGGTTTCATGTTGTTTTGATTTTAATTTGATGAATATTTGTAGATTATTCTAAGGTAACAATCTACAAAAGTGGAAGTAAAATTCTCTTTTGTTGTTTTACTCAATTGTAAATTCTCCAACCGGATATTGATTTTTTAATTTATCTTTATAATAAACTTTATAATTTCCCTTTTTTAAAGAACCAATTCTAACGGACTTGCTTTTACTGTCATTACCTCCAAATATAGAAATTCCTTTTATAACAGTCAAATATATTTTATTCTCATCGACAGTGGCTTTTGTTTTAATACAAAATATGGCTGAATTTACTACGGTTGGTTTGATTGTAATTGAATCCCAACCTGAAACATTACAAGTTACAGGTAAATAATATCCATCCTCTGTTTCCAATGGTTTCTCTATTTTAATACCACCAACACTTTGGATAAAACTCCAATCAGCTGTCTTTCTTGTCAACAGATTCAATGATATACATAGGATTATTGCCAATAAAACAATAGCACCAGACAAAATAATTAGTTTCTTTTTCATATCGTTGTTATTTAATTCTTATCTCCAACTCGGCCTTCCCATTCCTTTGCGCATCATAAACCGGTAGAAACCCGAATAACTACCAAATCCTAGCCGTTTAGCCACATCGCCTAACTCTTTCTTATTATTTTTCAACAGGTCGGTAGCCATAAGCAGAACATAGGCTTCGGTAAAATCCGTAAAATTCATACCCGTTAGCGTTTGAAGCGTGAAGCAAAATTCCGGCTTGGTAAGGTCCATTTGAGCGGTATAAAAATCAGCAGTACGCATGCCGTATTGGTGAAAATTAGTCAAAAAAATATCCATAAATGGGTAACCGGTAGCATGAAAGCCTGTGAAAGGTGTTTCGGTTGAATTTTCTGAAACCGTGTTTGCGGGTTCTGTAATGCCAATATACAATTCGGCGGGTGTAAATTGATGAAAAACAGCACACATAGAAGTTGATTTAAGGGGTTTTGTAATACAAAAATAAAGCTATTTTTTTGATTTTAATAAAAAATCAGGATAAATATTGCGCGGCATATATGCGGGACAATATTCAGGGCTCTTAATATTGCTTAGCAAGTGTGTCCGACAATTTATGAAGTACTTCATATTGCGCAGTATACTTTTCCGGCAATAAAACAGGGTCTGAATATTGCGCCTCATGTTTGTGGGGCAATTTCGAAAAGAGTTTATATTGCGCAGCGTGTATTTTCCGCAATATTATCTTGAAATAATATTGCGGGAAAAGTATTATCGGCAATAATTTATCGGTTTGTAGTCAGATAATCGTCCATATTGATGGTTGATGGCAATGCTTTGCGTAGGGATTCGGAAGGTTTTAGCCAAATCACAACCGTGTCCTGGCGGTCAGGAAGGTTTGTTTCGGCCATGCAAATAGCAACGCGTAGCAATTTCAAATCGGCAGGCAAATACTGATCCATACTTTTGGTTCCCTGAGTATTTCCAATCAACAAAGGATAAAAATCGTTTCGGGTAAAACTTTTTTGAATGAGTATGCTATCCACGCCGCCCGTAGCTTTCAACGTATCGGTAACGTCGAAATGTGTTGAAGTAAGGTAATTATTGTTGGTACACGAGAATGCCAGGCAGGCATACTTTTGCTGATCCTGTTTCCAGTTTGGATTTTCATTTTTATAAAAAACACCATTTTCGTTCAACTCGATACCCAGCGGTTTAAGTTGACCGGCATTTAAAAGCAAGAATTTAGGGTTTTTGGTACACCCCGAAAAAAGAACTAAAATAATAACTGCAACCGAAATTTTTGTTTTCATATTCTTTTTGTTTTAAAGTTAATTAGATACGTATTATTAAACCAAATAAACTTAATTTTATTATACGGTAACTAAAATAATTGGTATTTTATTTGGTTGAAATGAATGTATTACAAAAAAAATACCGATTGAAATGAATGATTCATTCCAACCGGTATTCGTATAATTAAAGAAAGTCTTGTTACTACATTTTGAGCCTTTTCAAAATAATTTATTTATTAATCCAGACATAAATCATATACATTATACTTAATCCCATAATAGATATAACAAATAAACTCAAGTATTTAAAAAGAGTAATAAAATTTTCTTCACTTCTTTCTTTTTTAAACAAATCAAACCAAAACCAAATATATTCTTTTTCTTTTATTTTGTCATAAGTTCTTTCTAAATTCTTTTTTCTTGAACTCCACACAAATAATAGAATAATTACAAAACAATAAATTAGTAAAATAGTATTTTCTTGCATATTTTCAACTCATTTCCAACATTTTCAAAATCGGTTTCACGGCTTTTACGCGTATTTCTTCATCAATAAGAATTTCGGGAGATTCGGTCAAAAGGCATTGATAGAGTTTTTCCATGGTATTCAGGCGCATGAAATTACATTCGTTGCAGGCACAGGTGCTGTCGTTAGGCGGAACGGGAATGAATTCTTTGGTCGGGTTGTGTTTTTGCATTTCGTGCAGAATGCCGCTTTCGGTGGCTACCAAAAAGGAAGTGGCATCCGATTCTGTGGCATAATTGAGCAAGGCTTGTGTACTTCCAATAAAATCGGCCATCAATAACACGGTTTTCTTGCATTCGGGGTGAGCCAGAATGAGCGATCCGGGATGTTCGGCTTTCAGTTTCACCAACTTTTCAACAGAGAATTGCTCGTGTACATGGCATGCTCCGTCCCATAATAACATACTGCGACCTGTAACACTGTTGATATAATTTCCCAGGTTCCGGTCCGGTCCGAAGATTAATTTTGCATCTTGCGGAAACATTCCGACTATTTTCTTGGCATTGGTGGATGTAACCACCACGTCAGTGAGCGCTTTCACGGCCGCTGTGGTATTCACGTACGAAATAACCGTATGGTCGGGGTGAGCCTTCACGAAGGCTTCAAACTCGTCCGCAGGGCAGCTGTCGGCCAACGAGCAGCCGGCATTCATGTCCGGAACAAGGACTTTTTTGGTGGGTGAAAGAATTTTGGCTGTTTCGCCCATGAAATGAACGCCGCAAAGCACAATGATGTCAGCATCGGTTTGGGCGGCTTTTTGTGCCAGTGCAAGGCTATCGCCAACCACATCGGCAATATCCTGAATGTCGCCCATCTGGTAGTAGTGCGCCATAATTACGGCATTCTTTTCTTTTTTCAGTCGGTTTATTTCCGATATCAATTGATTTTTATCCATTTTCGGGAGTTTTCAAACAAATCATTAATATTATTCTTTTTTATTTTTTTCAAAAAACTTTATGAAGATAATAATAGAGTGTTGATAAGGTTGATAAAATTATTGAGAAATGATTGTATAATTCGTTATTAAAAAATGGTGTATCGTTTATAAACATACAGAAACAAATATTTCTACTCAAAATAAGAAAATTACGAACTTTATCAACACGCTGTTTATAACTGCAAAGTTAGAAAGTTTTTGCTAACTGCCCTGCTCATAACTCATGAAAACAGGTTAAAAGATTGGTATAAAAAACAGGCTAACTAATTTGGTGGTATCAAAACAATCGATAAGTGATATAGTTTTTCAATTTTCCAAATTAAATTTCGATATTTCTTTCAGGTAGTTTTCAACAGTTATCAACAGGTTATAAAGAAGCTATAAGCGGCAAACGGTAAACAGCAAGAAAAAACCGCAGAAGATTGAATATCAATAAATCCTTTGCGGTTCTTTGTTTATATATTAATTCGGTTCAAAAAATCCGTTTTCCTTGTACCAGTCATACGCATCGTCAATCAGTTTCGGCACCGGAAAGAGTTTATAATCCAGTTCTTTGATAGCTTTTGAGCTGTCGTACCAGGCGTTTATTGACATATATCGGGCGTTTCCGGGATCAATATCGGGTGCTCTTCCGGTAAATTCCGAAATGGTTTGCATAATGTATCCGTACGTCACGAGCATCCATCGGGTCATGGTGAGTCCGGGAGCTTTTTTGTTGAATTTGGCACAGATTAATTCAAAAAGTTCTTTGTAAGAAATGTTTACTCCCGCGCAAATATAACCTTCGCCCGGAGTGCCTTTGAGTGCAGCAGCAATGTGTGCTTTTGCAACTTCGGTCACGTGGCAGAAACTGGCACCACCGGCTGGCGATCCGGGTACTTTACCATCGCGCAACTCGAAAAATAACCGTCCGTATTGCAACGTAAAGTCATACGGTCCCATCATGCTTCCGGGATAAATGACCACCACTTCAAGTCCTTTTTTATTGTACTCCATCACCCGTTTTTCGCCTTCGCGCTTGGTGTCGGAATAATTGTAACCCATGCCTGCAAAGTTATAATCCGTCCAGTTTTCATCAGCGGTACCATTTGGATTGCAACCTAAGATATCAACCGTACTGGTATGAACCAACCGTTTTACGTTGTGCTTAATACAAGCTTCTGCAATCAGGGAAGGAGTTTCAACGTTGACAATATATTGTTTTTTGAATTTTTTCTTCCAAAACGAAGTATCTCCGGCAACATTGAAAACCACGTCGCACCCGATAACCGCTTTGTCGACATCAGATTTGTGGGTTATTTTACCATAAATGATTTCAATTGGCAGTGATTTGATATAATTGATATTTGATTTTTCACGCACAATAACCCGTACATCCCAACCATTCTTAACCAATTCGTGTACCAAGTTGGTTCCTAAAAACCCACTGGCACCTGTTACGAGACATTTCATGATTCTATTTTATTAGATGTATAATTTTAACCATAAATCAAACCAACTACCCATAAGCGCAGATTGGCCGGTAAACGGTTGAATAAAAAGCAAATTAATTTATAATCGATGCCCGGAACAACCGAAACTTTCATTTTTTTTCGCAAAATCTGACTCACCATTTTTCTGGCAACTTTACTTGCATCTACGCCGTTCTGTTCGTCATGTTCCATTTTTTTGACAGAAGCATTCATTTTTTCCTGATAAACAGAATCTGGAGATTTTGATTTCAATGAATATTTACGTGCAGCAGTAAATTCAGTTTTGGTATCGCCCGGTAGGATGGAACAACATTGAATTCCAAAAGGTTTTAGTTCAATGGAGAGCGCCTGCATAAATACAAGCAAAGCAGATTTTCCGGCAGAATAAAAAGCCTGAAAAGGAATTGGCACAATGGCGGCAACAGATGATGTGGCTATAATTTTGCCATAACCCTGAGCCCGAAATACAGGAATACAGGCCTGAATGGTTTTTACTGCACCAAAAAAATTGGTTTCGAGCTGATACCTCACTTCTTCCGACGAAGTATCTTCAATAGAACCGGCAATTCCGTTTCCGGCATTGCAAATAACAGCATCGAGGCGGCTATTCTCTTTCATGATTTGTGCCACAACCGAAGCTATTTCATCTTCTTTATTGACATCCATTTTTACATGAATGAGCTCACCTTCACCGCTTTCGGCTTTTTGAGATTTACCACCCCGCCGCGATGCAGCATAAACTTTCAATCCCTTGTTCATGAGCTGCTCGGCAGCTGATAAGCCAATGCCCGCACTGGCTCCTGTAATCAATACTACTTTTGTTTCCATGGTATAAGAAAATAGTTTTAGAATGCAAAGATACAGATTATTAATACAATTCTTATTTGTAAAATTAAATAAAATCCATGAAAGATTCTTACTTTTGTAAAATTTCTTTTTTGTACAAAAGTAAAATGAAAATTTTAGTTACCGGGGCGAATGGTTTATTAGGACATCACGTGGTGATGCAATTATTAAAACAAAACCACCATGTAAAGATTATTGTTCGGAGCACACAAAATCTTTTTTTCGATTTGCCTGCCTTGGAAGTCATTGAAGGAAACTTTTCGGAATACAAAAGTTTGGTAAAAGCCGCTGAAGGCTGTGATGCCATCATTCATATTGCAGCTGTTACTGCCACAAATTTGTTGCATTACGACGATTATGCGAAAATCAATGTCGAAGGCATTGCGCAAATTTTAAAAGTTGCCGGCGAATTAAAAATAAACAAGTTGGTTTATGTAAGTTCAGCCAATACTATTGGTTATGGAACCGAACAACAACCGGCTGACGAACGTTTTACAATTCAATATCCGTTTTCCGATTCATTTTACGCGCAGAGCAAAGTAGCTTCAGAAAAACTGGTTATGGAAGCTTCGCAGCAGGAAAACAGTCATTTTGTAATCATCAATCCTACCTTTATGATCGGGGCCTATGACACAAAACCAAGTTCGGGAAAATTGATGTTGATGGGCTATAAACGCCGGCTTATGGCAGCTCCCAAAGGAGGAAAGAATTTTGTGGCGGTTAGCAATGTGGCGTTGTCTGTTTGCAATGCGTTGACTGAAGGGAAAAACGGTGAACGTTATCTGGCTTCCGGAGTAAATTTATCGTTCAGGGAATATTATGAACTTCAGAAGCAAACAGAAAATTACAAACAGTATTTCGTTGAAATACCTGATTTTTTGTTGATTTTGCTTGGGAAAGGCGGCGATTTGTTACGATTTTTCAGAATTAAAACGGACCTTTGTTCACGGAATCTGAGGCAATTGATGGTTCGTGAATATTACAGCAATGAAAAAGCAAAAAAAGAAATCCATTTGCCTGATACGGATTTGAAAAAGGCAATCGGCGAAGCAATGGATTGGTTTAAAAATCACGGAATGACATAGAGATTTATGAAAAAATTAATCGGCATTTTACTTTTTTCCATTTGTCTTGCTGATATTTCAGCAGCTCCAAAGCCAAAAAAAATCGGATCAATTCCATTCGAAATGGTTGGAACGTATGTTGTTATAAAAGGTAAAATAAACGATTCATCGCCTTTAAATCTGATTCTTGATTCAGGAATCCGAAATACCATCATTACCGAATTATTACCCGGCGACAAAATAACACTGAATTATTCGGATGTAAAAGATTTAATGGGTTTGGGTGGTGGAAACCATTTGGAAGCCTATTCCAGCAATTTCAACACGGTGACTTTCGGAAAACTAAAACTACAGTCCAAAACCGTTTTGGTTCTCAAGGAAGATGTTTTTAATTTATCGAAACACACAGGAACCAAGATAAACGGACTTATAGGTGTTGATTTTTTTCAGGATTGCATTATTGAAATCAATTATTCTGAAAGGCGCGTCAACTTTTATGAAAGCAAATCTTTTGTTGAACCGAAAGGTTATTCCAAAATCCCGCTGACAATTGAAACTCAGAAAATGTTTATCAATCTGACTGTTTCGGAATCAGACAGTACAAAAAAAAATGTCAAAATGCTGATTGACACCGGAGCCGAACTCAATGCGTGGTTTCAAACACATAAAAAAAATTCGGTTCATGGACCGGCAACTGCAGTAGGAGTGAGGGCAACCATCGGGCAAGGGTTGAACGGCGAAATTGTTGGAAAAATTGGTCGTATGCCTCAAATTTGTTTTGGCAGTCATTGCATTAAAAATGCCATAGTATCTTTCCCTGATTCGGCCAGTATTGCCGATATTGTAGAAAAATCCGATCGTGATGGTACGGTTGGAAGCCAGCTTTTAAGCCGCTTTAATTTGTTTATTGATTATTCGCAAAAGCAATTCTATTTTAAACCGAATGGAAATTTCAACAATTCATTCAGTTACAATATTGCCGGAATTGAAATAACACAAATTCTGCCCTTTGTTCCTCAAACTGAAGTCTGGAAAGTTTGGGAAAATTCACCGGCAGCTCAGGCAGGCGTTTTGGAAGGCGACCAGATTATTGAAGTGAACGGACAAAAAGCATTTCAATTAAATATAAACGATTTAAAAAAAATATTTGAAACACCTTCAAAATCACCTCTTGATCTTACCGTTTTGCGCAAGGATAAAGAAGTTTCGGTTCGAATTGATATGAAAAGTAAAATATAATGAATGAACAAAATGGGAACTTTTTGTTTTATACTTTACTGAAAAGTAAATATCCTGTTCTTTATTTGAAAAAAAAGAAAAGATGAAATACAAACTAATTGTAAATAGTAAATCATTAAAAATAAGCATTCTGTTATTTATTCTTTGTTTTCCTTTCGGGAAACAAAGTTCTGTTTTTTCGCAAATTTCGTTGAATAGTTATGTCGAAACCGGAAGCAATGTAGTTTCGCTGGGAGCTTATGGTAATTTTTCGGCTGAACTGATTGGCAGAACCGGCACATTTTCTGCATCAACTGGTGCTTTGCTTTCTTTTTCTAATGCCACCGATCAGGCATTTTCGGCTTATTCGCTTCAAGTTGCCAATGATTTTAAATTTGGTAAACTTCCGGTGACAATAAATGCTTTATTTCTTTGGAAACCCATTTCAAACGAAATGAGAGAAACCAATTTTGGTTTAATGATTGAACACAGGGCCAAGCATTTCGGGTACAAAGTCGGATTGAATACACGAATTTATTCTTTTACACAAGCGGCCATCAGGCAGTACAATTTTGCCGATTCGGTTCATACTTCGCTGTGGGAACCCGTCAATGTGATGTACAAACTATCGTATTTTACTCCATTCAGCCCAAAACTGAATTTCGAAGTGAGTATAACCAATTACGATCGTTATTTTATTCAACAGGAAACAAATCCTATGGTTTTGGCAAATCTGACCTATAATCAGAATTCCAGGTTGCAATTTTACAGCGAATTGGGCTATATGCAAGCCGGTTTGCTGAATATGCATGTCAATTATTTCGGACTTTATTTACGGGGAGGTGTGATATGGAAAATAGATTGAAAACCATTTTCGGTACGTTTGTTTTGACACTTTTATTGACCGGATGTAACAACGTGTTGGATTTTAGCGGATTTATATATTCACCCGACCGGATTGATGAACGTTTTTTACAATCAGCTGCATGGAATCAGACGCATCCTTTCAAAATGTTGACTGTAAATTCAGATACCTATCAGATTCTGGTAGTTGGTGACAGCCATATTGGTGGGTTGGTGAACTTTGATAAGTTAGTTTCCGAAGCGAGAAAACCTGAAAATTCAGCTTTTGTGATGGTTGGTGATATAGTAACCGGTCAAAAAACAGATTATGATAAATTGAAAAATGCCTTACCCGATTTTTCAGAGGTTCCGTATTTTCTGATGGTTGGAAATCATGATGTTTATTTCAATGGCTGGAAAACGTTTTATGATTATTTTGGTTCTTCAACCTATTATTTTTCAGTGCAAACACCTACATCTAAAGATATTTATATTTGTCTCGATTCCGGTAGCGGTACGTTGGGCGAAAAGCAATTGGCGTGGTTAAAAAATGTATTTGAAAACGAACGACAAAGCTGTCGGAATTGTATTATTTTTTCGCATGTTAATTTTTTTCGCGACCATCATACCGGTTCTACGAATCCACTTGAAACCGAGTTGGACGTTTTATTGCCCTTGTTCGCTAAAAACCGGGTTAATATGGTGATTATGGGACATGATCATACTCGAGCCATTGATAAATTCGGATTGACAACTTATCTGACTATGGATGCGTTATTGGATGGACTTCCGACAGCTAGTTTTGTAAAACTAAAAATCAGTGATGGAAAACCCGGATATGAATTTCAAAATATCAATTCTTTGAATTAAAACAACAGATTGGTTCGTCCATAAAAATCAAGAGTTTGGTGTAGATTTCCGTATTTTAAACTTTTTCGAAATAAAAAGTTATCAACAGTTTGTAGTTTCAAAAAAAACATCTATTTTTGCAGTCCAATTTCGCAAAGTAGAATAATAACGCAAAATACACAATA
>Ga0302207_1000383_pt1 | contig 18094 bp, 10 predicted proteins | sample II_Fen_E2_2_FD_198792 | JGI IMG/M metagenome (GOLD analysis project Ga0302207, IMG submission 198792) | Peat permafrost microbial communities from Stordalen Mire near Abisko, Sweden - II_Fen_E2_2 | ecosystem: Environmental > Terrestrial > Soil > Wetlands > Permafrost | place: Sweden: Abisko...
TGTGCTTAATAATCTGGTAATAAAGGAGATTGATTGTTTCGTCTCCTTAAAGTACGTATTCAGTGTGTCACGTCTGAAGTGAAGTATATTCTCAAGTTCATCCCCGTCATTTAATATGCCGCAATGAAAATTGCGTTGAGCAAATGTATGGAGCGGGAAGTTTAATTTGCCCAATCCAAAAAGAAGGAATGATTTTTCAAGAAACAATTTGTAGGAGATTCTGCAATTTTCGCCACCACCAAGATTAAATGTTTTTCCACATAATGTATTTTTATTTTGTATGGCCTGAACGAATGCCCTGGCTGTATCTTTAGGTGTGCAAATTTCAAGTTGTGTGTTTAAGGGCATATGAAACATCAGTTTTGAAATTTTATGGTTTTTCATAATTGCAGCTAAACGGAATACCGACCAGTTAAGTTTACTCTGTTTTATCAGATCTTCCGCCTCAATTTTAGAACGTCCGTATAAATCTCCATCACTTGGATGTAAAGCGTCTTTTGTGGTGATATACGGGTTTGAAATACGGTCACCGTAAACAGATATTGAAGAACTGTAAAGGAAAAAAACGTTGGGAGATTTCTTTTCTAACACTTGAATGATTCTTTTTGTTCCAAGTACATTGACATTGTAAGTCATCAGAGGATCTTTGTCGGCTAAAGGGGGAATAATTGCAGCTAAATGAATCGCTACATCGATTTTGCCTGGAATTTTATTTACGTCATCTTCATTGCATATGTCACCATATATAGTTTGTACCTGTTTTTTATAGGGTGCAAACAGTTTAGTTGTACGATTGGTCTTTTTATCGAAAATGATTAGTCTGATTGTTTTGTCTTCGGCTAACTGGCGAAGTACTTCGATCCCTACCGTTCCTGATGCACCGGTAAGGAGAATGTTTAAAGGAGATGGCATAAATTTCGCGGATAGTTTAACTTGATATTGTATTTTACAATACAATATTAAAGTATTAAACGGAACATTCTGTCCTTCTTTTAAAAATCGGACAACAAAAAAAGTATCACTTTTAAAAATAAAACTGCCAGTAGGGTGTAATAAGTAATCAGGTGCTAACTTTATTCCTGAACGAAACAGGCGTTTCACCGGTAATATTTTTGAAAACCGTATAAAAAGATGATTTACTGGTAAATCCACAATCATAACCAATGGCTTCGATTGAAAATTTGTTTTGAGGATTGGAAAGCATTTTTTTTACAGCTTCTACCCGGTAGTAATTTACAAATTGGAAAAAATTCATCCCTATAGTGGTATTCAGGACTTCTGTAATCTGATATTTTGGAATTTTCAATTGTACGGATAATACGTTCATATTTAAATCGGGATTTAGATATCCTTTTTCTTTTTCAAAATATTCTATAATCTTTTGTTGAATGTATTGTTTCGTTTCAATATTTAATGTTGATTTCTTATAGGGAGTTAGGATTTCTTCTACAGAAGAAGTCTTCTTTAAAGTCACTTTCTGTCTTAAGCCGTAAAAACTCATAATATAAACCAGCAACAATAATGTGGTATAATTGTAAATGTGAGGGGTCAGGGGATTTAAGTGTTTGAAATAAGCGATACTGGTTATTAGAATGGCAAAAATACAAAACACAACATAGAAGACAGTAAAAGCCAGTAACCAACCCAGACTTTCATTTTCTTCAATATTCGACCATTCATTTTTCAGGTAGATTCGATGTCTGTTGACCAATATCAAGCTTAACGGAATATAAACACACCATGAAATAAACAGAGAAATGGAAAAAAAAAGTCTGAATATGAAATAATTATCAGGATTAAAAAAAGTGTCTAATGAGAAAGACTGTTTTATTAAATAGATATTTAATTCAAAAAAAGCAAAGGGTAACAAGTGCAGTATTTGAATCCAGCGGAGTGTAAATTGTGATCGTGTCAGAGAACTGATATATAAAAACAGGCAAGGATTAAACAATAGAAAAGATCCTGAAAGAAGGGGGTGTCCGTAGATTTCGTAATCGAGACCACAGATCATAAATTCAATGGCCAAAAGTGTAAGCCACCCTGATAAAATTTTATCGGAAAGTGATTTTTCCTTTTTGGTAAACATTAGGATGGCACAAAACAAACTCTGACAGAATCCTATCCAGGCAACCGTACTCATACCTGCAAAAAAATAGTTAGTTTATCCAATGTCCAACTTTAAAAACTAAATGGATTACACCGGATTATTCTGCAAATATAGGTAACTTTTGAAATACATGACCAGGTATGTTGTCTTTTTTTATATGTATAACATTGAATGTCGGACAACAAAAAGCTGTTAACAATATTAGTTGCTATGGAATAAGGACAGGTATAGTATAAAAGTGCTTAACGAAATCCCAATAAAATCAGGGTAAAATTTTAGAAGCATTTTTACGATTAGTCGTGCCCTTCTTTTGATCAGGTTCAGAACCAAGTGTTGAATCAGGACTTTGACTTGTCTTTTTTACTCTTCCGGGTACGTCTTTAGACTTTTTATTGTTATCTGTAGAATCTGTCCCTGCAAACTTTGGCTTTATAAATTTTGGGTAGACATGAAATAAATCAAGTTTGTTTTTGGGTCGTTGTTCTTCAAGCCAAAAGAAGTTTTTTAAATACAAGTCATTGCCCGAAAGCTGGAAAAGAGGATACATAGTACCGTTTGAAGCTGTAGTCATTACAACCCGTTGAATTTTTTTGTTTTTAAAGTACATGACCACAAAACTGCTTTGTGTCTTATTGAGCCCGACTAAAGTCGAATCTTTATCGTCTCTTGGGAAATAGATTGTTTCAGCATTCCCGTTTACCTTGACTTTTTTTAGTTCTCCACTGTCGACATACGCTATAATTTCTTTTCCTGAAAGCTGATTGTAAAAGAGCGAATCTTCGTGTTGTATTGCAACAGCCATACGTTGAATCAGAATATGGTCTACTTTTTTATTTTTCGTAAAGGCCTGAATAAATTCGCCCGACAGTTGATTGTTGTCTGACCATAAAATAGGTTCGCCATACATGTTCATAATCGAATCGCGGGCTGAGTAGACCAAAGAGTCACAAACTCCCTGAATGTCATTCCGGAAAATGCGGACATGATAATACCCACGGGCAACATTATAAATTGAGTCCTTTGAGGTTAACAATGTGTCGGCATGCACAAACAATGAATCTTTTCCCGACCAGTCAACCAATAAGGCTGAATCGGTAGCCAGCCCTGTTTTTGTCAGGTCGCTGTAATAACAATATTCACCATACAATGTCGATTTTTGAATGGAGTCATTCATAATAACATGGGTAAAACCTTCGCCGTACTTAAGTTTCTTATCGTAAAAGATTGTATCACCAATCAGGGTTTTCCCATCCTTATGTTTAATTTTAGATCTGTCCAGCAGCATTGAGCGATCGGTGGATGTGTTGTACCATCCCCGGGTGCTGTAAATATCAGTTTCATCATTGTACAGGATATGAGTAGGACCGACAATATTGGCAATGTTAGTTTTGGTATTGTATTTTAATGTATCAGAGTCAAGAATAAAGTTTTTATTCTTAAGATGAACTTTGTTTTTAAATAAGGCATCATTCGTTGAAGGGGAATATTGTCCCCAAATGGATGTAAGTACATTTAGCTGATCGGTTATTTTGCCCCCCGTATAATAATATGACAGATTCGCTAAACGGTCGTAATTTAAGCTGTCAGTAGATAAAGTGGTCTTTCTGTTTACCATGCGGACATTGTGGCGCATACGGGCCAGTTTGGTATTCCCATCATAGTACAGCTTGTCACCATAAACAAAAAGTGTATCACCCTGTATAATCCGCACATGCCCGAATGCATTCAGGGAGTTCGCTTTTTCAAAGAAATATGCGCTATCGCAATAAAGCAAAACATTATCATGTCTGAACCGAACGTTTCCTTTTAGAACCTGCATATCAGGGTTTTTAATTTTATCAAAGGTAAGAGTCTCCGAATGTTCCAGAAATACCAGTGTGACTCCTCTGTGGCTCAACGGGTTTATAGTTGGTGCCAACGGTTTCCGTTCTGCCATAACTTTTATTCTTCTGGCTTGTTGTCTTGATTTTTTAGTCGATTTGGTTATTTGTCTGTTCGGGTTCTGGCTTAGTAGAACTTCATTCCTCAGTTGCTTAGGACGTATTTGAGCCTGTAAAGCAACTATAAACAAACACAGCACACCGAAAAATACGATGTGCCTGTAGCCCCCTGAATGAATTGGGGAGAAGTATGAAATAGATTTCTTAATTATATTCATTAATTTTGTGCCGCCTCAACTTTCTTTTAAAAAAATCAAAGCTAGAATGGCTTTCTTATTTTTTTATCCAACCCGGATATTGAAATTTACAGTTTTGCCATGCAGGATCAATACTAATGTAAGTTTCCTTTTGTTTTTTGATAATCCAGTTAGTCAAAAATTCCTGTTTCTTCTTGTTTTCATAGAATGCTCTCAACATTTGATAATCATCTAAAAGATTCGCTTTGTGATTTTCTAATTTCGATTTCACTTTCACAATTGCGATTACATCTTTATTTGTGGTTTTATCAGTCATGCTGAATGGCTTTGACACTTCGCCAACATGCATTTCATAAACTGCTTTGGCAACTTCGGGAGGTAATTCCTGATATTCAAATTTAGAAGTTGGAGCATAGTCTTTTTGTTGCAACATTAAACCTGCATTCATGACTGTATTTTTGTCCTGTGAAAAATTCATGACAGCATGTTCAAAGGTCAATTTGTCTTCACGTATCAGGTTTGATATTGAATCCAGTGAATGAATTGCGCGTTCTTTTTCTTCGACAGAAACCTTTGGTTTAAGTAAAATATGACGGCAATTTATCTGATCACCCCTTTTCTCAATCAATTGAATGATGTGAAATCCGAATTCTGTCTGAACGATACGTGAAACTTTTTTTGTATCCGTTAAATTAAAAGCAACCTGAGCGAATTCGGGTACCAATTGACCACGTCCCATAAATCCAAGTTCACCACCTCTTTTTGCACTCTCGGTATCTTCAGAATAAAGTCTTGATAATACTGAAAAGTCGGCTGTACCACTGGTAATACGTTCTGTAAAGTCGCGAAGGCGATCCTTAATTCTGTTTATTTCTGTGATTGGAACCGGAGGCTCAAAGCTGATAATCTGAAGTTCTACCTGGGCAGGAATGGTTGGTATACTATCCTGTGAAAGATCTTTATAAAAACGACGTACTTCAGCAGGAGTGGATTTAATATCCCCAACCAGCTTTTGTTGCATTTGTTGACTTACTTGTTGGTCACGAACCATGTCACGTAACTCTTCACGCAATGAAGGGATCGTTTTGTGAAAATACTCTTCCACTTTCTCTTTTGTGCCAATTTGTGAAATGTAAAAATTCAACTGTTTCTCAACCTGATTCATGACTGTTGATTCGCTGACAACAACACTATCCAGAGCAGCCTGATGTAAGTATAACTTCTGAATTGCAATTTGTTCCGGTATCACGCAATCCGGATCACCCTCAATCGGCTTACCGTAATTTTGTGCATCTATACGTTGCTTTTCAACCTCGGAACGTAAAATTGATTCATCACCTACTACCCAAATTACCTCGTCAACGATATTCTTTTGTGCAAGCATTTTAAAAGGTGCAATACTTAAGAGAAATAAAAGGGAAAGGATTATTTTTTTCATATAATATAATTGAATTTCAAAGTGATAGACAGATATTAATTATTGGATATATTAAAATACACATGTCAGAAATTAATTGCTAAAACGTTTTTGTCAGGTGATGATTGATTATTTTTTCTTGAAAAATGTAACGGTTTCATTGGAAACTGCATCATTGTATATTTCGTTTTCAAATTTTGTTATGAAATCTGCTTTTTGTTTATTGAGTAATATATTGCTAATCCTGTCTTTTGCCATTTCGTAAGGTTCTACCTGACCGGAAAGTTTGAATGATTCAATGCGTAAAAAATAATGTTGAGTACTATCTGATGTTTCAACAAAACGATTGGATGATAAAAATCTGGAAGGATCTTCAACTTTTAATGGTATTCTTTTTAAAATTTCTGAAAGTGGCAACCACTTATCCCCAAAGTAATCGTAACTAATAGCGTTTTGCAAACTGTATTTTTCAATACTTTCGAGTGATTTTGTGTTCCCTGATTGAACCCAACTGCGAACATTACTCATTTTCGGAGCTTTTTGAGGGATAATAAGCAATAATCCTTTGATAATATTTTCTTTTAGAACCAGTTGAGCACTGTATTGAGTGTAGAAAGCTTTCAAATCAACTTCCGAAGGTTCCTTTGGAAGTCGTTGTTCTATCATCTTTTGTTGATATTGATGGATAGTCAGTGATTTTCGATAACTTTCAACCAACTCATCAATTTCGTTTATATTGGTTACATTCCTTTTTGCATTTTCGTACATCAGGACATCGGTAACCCATTTCCGAATATAACTATGCGCAATTTCTGTGCTGTCTGTAACGCTCACGTTGGGAGGGATGATCTGTTGCACTTCATCGACATATAAAAATCTACCTTCAACTTCAAGTAACGGTTTACGTGCCGCTTCAGGAGTTTTGTGAACACATGAACTAATGACAATTAAAGTCAGGGAAATAATAGTCAAATAAATATACTTATTCATGTGCTGATAAAGATTATTCCCTGCATCTCTGAAAACAAAACGCAAAAATAAAAGCCAAAGGTAGGTCTTTTATTTTTGCGTGATTTTATTATTAGTTTTTCTTAACCGTTTTCAAAACATTTTGGTCAACATTCACAGGATATTTAGCCCGAAGTGTCTTAATCCATTCACGTTCCAAAAATTCCTGGTAATCTGCAGTAACTAAACCGCGAACATCTGTGTAATCCTGAGGTTTGTTTTTAAGCAATTTTCCCGTTACAAAGAAGTATGGATAGTCTTTTGTAGGAACATATTTTTCTGTGGTTTTGAATATCTGATCATCCACCACTTTGTTTTCACCTTGTACGTATAAACCCTTTTCAACTTTCACATATTGAATGCTGTCATTTAAACGGGTACGAAGGTATTTATCAATCGAATCAGTCTCTGCTTTTTTTACAATCGATTTAGCGGCATTTAAAGTTTCTTTATCTTTACAAAGAATCACATGTCCTTTAAAATGTGGTTTCTCCCAGGTGTAATCCGATTTGTGAGCATTAAAGTATTTTTCTAGTCCCGGAGTATCTTTCGATGCTTTTTCCCAAACTTCACGGTTGCTTACTTCAAATAAAAGAATTCCATCATGATATTCCTGCATCAGGTAGCGAAAGTCATCGTATTTGTTTTCCAACTGAGAATCTTCATATGAAAGAAGTTCGGCATCAACAAAAGCATTGAGTTTTTCATCAATGATTTCTGAGGGGATGCTTTTTTCGGAAGTGTTGTTTTTCTTAAGATACCTGGCAAAATCAGCCTGGGTAAAGTTTTTGCCGGCAAAGCTGCAAAGTGGTTTATCCAGTTTAGCTGCTTCAGCAATAAATAACGAATCAGTCAATTTGTGTTTTGTCAGCAATTGATTAAATTCCTGAATACTGGCGCTGTTTTCCTTATAATTATTTTCAATACGTGATTTTAACAGGAATGCATGTTGTCCACTATTAGCCCTTTCATCATGTTTAATTTTTCTTTCAAGGTCAGCTTTAAGCTCTTCAAAAGGAGCCAGACCTTTTTTATCCATTAGTTTAATGATGTGCCACCCATATGCCGATTGAATTGGCACTGTAACATCACCCACTTTATTCAATGCAAAGGCAGCCGTTTCAAATTCTGGAACCATACGTCCTGTTCCAAACCAGGGCAATTCGCCGTTTTTCACTGAAGATCCCTTATCCTGAGAATATGTTTTTGCTAATGTCCCAAAATCATCACCTGCTAATACCCGCTGGTAAATCGAATCAATAGTTACTTTTGCTTTTTTGTTTTGAGTTTCATCTCCTTTAGATGTGAAAATCATAATATGTGAAACCAATATTTCACCCAATGAATTCCTTCGTGCATGAATTTTTAAGATGTGATACCCGAATCCTGTACGTACCGGTTTCGATATTGATCCAACCGGTGTATTATAAGCCATATTTTCAAAAGGATACACGGTGCGGAATGCTGATACCCAACCGATATGACCACTATTCTGTTCAGCGGATTGATCCTGCGAAACTTCTTTCGCTACTTTTGAAAAATCTTCTTTTTGTACCCGTTTCCATACAGCATTAATTTCGTTGAATGCTTTTAATGTATCGGCCGGTGATGCATTTTGTGGTATCCTGATGAGGATATGGCTTACATCGATATCTTCCTTCGAATGGTTGTAGGCTTCATGTAACAGTGCATCGTCTACTTTCGAATCTGTCAGATAAGGTTTTGTTAATTGTGAACGATAACCGGCAAGTTCTGTAATAAATGATTTTGTAGTGTCTATTCCCTGTGATTTGGCTTCTTCTACTTTCAACTTAAAATTTATAAATAAATCAACATATTCATCCAGAGTCTTTTTATCCAGTGAATTATTTGAATTATTCTTATTGTAAATGTATTCAAATTCCGTTTTTAATACCGGTTTGTTGTTGATTGTCATTAGTACCGGATTGGTAGTTTGAGCAAAAGAGCTCGTAGACAAAGCCAGAAAAGCAAATAATTTAATTACAGGTGATTTCATAAATATTTTAAATGATTGATAGATTTATCATTAGAAAAGACAGGGAATAATAAACATTGTTGATAGTATCCGATTGTTAAAACGGACAACTTTGATGATTGTTGTGTCATTATTATAAAAAATGCGCCGCAAAGTTATTATAATAAATCTGAATTAAAAATCAAATTCATATTTATTTATTAAATAGTTCAGAATTAAATTCTTAGTTGTTTTCTCTACTATAATTTGGTGCTTCACTCGTAATGGTCACATCGTGTGGATGACTTTCGGTAACTCCTGCATTGGTAATACGTGTGAATTTTGCATTATGGAGTTCACTGATGGTATGAGACCCACAATAACCCATCCCGGCACGAAGTCCGCCAATAAGTTGGTAAACCACTTCGTATAATGAACCTTTAAAAGCTACTCTGGCAGAGATTCCTTCGGGTACCATTTTTTTGACGTCATCTTCCATATCCTGAAAATAGCGGTCCTTCGATCCTTTTTCCATTGCTTCGAGTGATCCCATCCCACGGTAGGATTTGAATTTTCGACCATTAAAAATAATAGTTTCACCCGGTGATTCTTCTACACCTGCAAAGAGCGAACCTGCCATGATGGTGTCAGCTCCTGCTGCCAGTGCTTTTACAATATCTCCTGAATAACGGATCCCTCCATCGGCAATTACCGGTATGTCAGTTCCCCTCAATGCTTTGGATACTTCAAATACTGCAGATAATTGTGGCACTCCAACTCCGGCAATAATTCGGGTAGTACATATTGAGCCCGGACCTATTCCTACTTTGACTGCATCAGCCCCTGCTTCGGCAAGTGCCAGAGCAGCTTCACCTGTCGCAATATTCCCAACAATTATATCAATGTCTTTGTATCTTCTTTTTGCTTCCTTTAATGTTTTAATAACACCTTCGGAATGGCCATGGGCTGTATCGATAACGATGGCATCGACTCCTGCAGCCACCAGTGCATCGATTCTTTCGAATACATCTCCTGTTACTCCGACACCTGCCGCGACGCGTAGGCGCCCCTGAGCGTCTTTACAGGCCATCGGTTTGTCTTTTGCTTTGGTTATATCCTTATAGGTGAGTAATCCGACCAGTTTGTTGTCTTCGTCGACTACAGGTAGTTTTTCGATTTTATATTGTTGTAATATATCAGCAGCAGCTTCCAGATCTGTAGTACGCGAAGTGGTGATCAGATTATCTTTAGTCATCACTTCATCGATCTGTTTTTTCATGTCACGTTGGAAACGTAAATCCCGGTTGGTTACAATACCAACAAGATACCCTCCTTCGTCAACAACAGGTATGCCCCCGATTTTATATTCAGCCATAAGTGCAAGGGCATCTCCTACCGTAGCACCTTTTCGAATGGTGATTGGATTGGATATCATGCCATTTTCAGCGCGTTTTACTATCTCTACTTGTTTAGCCTGTTCGGCTATAGTCATATTTTTATGAATTACCCCTATTCCACCTTCACGGGCAATAGCAATAGCCATTTTTGAATCTGTTACTGTATCCATGGCAGCAGAAACAATTGGGATCTTTAATTCAATGCGGCGTGAAAAACGGGTGGTAAGATTGACGTTACGTGGTAAAACATCAGAATAGGCAGGAACCAGAAGGACGTCATCGAACGTCAAACCTTCTATTTGAACTCTTTCAGCAATAAATGACATAGTTTTTTATTTTTTCGTTTCTATTTTCAGTTGACGCACCTAATCAGGAATACGCTATGAAAATTATTGCGTGCAAATTTACATAATATTTATGAGTGATAAAACACCAGTTACGCAAAAAAACCATAATTGAATTGATTTTGAACTATTTTGTGGGTAAATAACCTAATATGCCTGTAAATTGTGGTTATTTAAGATTTAATTAGGCTCTTATCGTGGTGATACTTTCCTTCATCTAATGAGGATTGAAACCAATTCTACGACTTCAATTGTTTCAGGTAAAATTAAATGTGAAATTGAAGAAATAAATATTTAGTTAACCTAAAATAAAAATCAGTGTGAATATTCTTGACTCTTTATATTTTCGTCAATTTATAAACCTGTTTCCGACCGCCAACTTCAATATTCAGAAAATATATACCTTTTGGAAGTTGATGAATGTCGATTTCAAATTCTGATTCTCGTGTCGATGACTTATAACAACTTACGCCTGCCAGATTAAACAATGTCAGTAATAGTTGAGTTCCATTTTTTTGTGGGGTTTCTATTCTGACTTTCCCTAAAGCGAAGAGCTGAATCACCTTTACCTGATTGAAATCAGATATTTCAGAAACACTTGTCGGAATACTGCTGATCCGATAGATCGTTCCGCTGGTAATGCCAGCTACATAGAGTCGCCCGAATGCATCTTCACCAAATGTACTGAAATTATTTCCCGGATACTGACCGATATCCCGGACTACCCAATTACCGGCTACGTTGTGCAGAGTCCATATTTTATCGGAACAATAATCAGCGAAAAAGTAATACCCATAAAAGGGTGATGATACCGAACTCCGGTCGACAAATCCCCCGGTGACGGCACATTCAGGTCCATGAGGATAGGTTGTTACCGGGAAAGTGTAGTTCGATATGGAATTACATCCGGTTGCATCGTATACCGCATTACCTTCGTAACATCTCCAACCATAGTTTTCACCACCCTTGCTTGTTGATGGTTGAAAGTCAATTTCTTCGATTGCATTCTGACCGACATCCCCAATCCATAAGTCTCCTGTAAGATGATCGAAACTAAACCTCCACGGATTTCTCAGTCCCAGTGCCCATATTTCTTTTCGGGCAGTTGTGTTGTTGTAAAAGGGATTTGATTCAGGTATGGAATATGGATTCCCATTATTTACATCAATACGGAGCATTTTACCGAGATATTCCATCAGGTTCTGTGCCCGGTTTCCGGGATCACCTGCAGAACCTCCATCACCCAGCCCTATATATAAATATCCATCCGGCCCAAAGCATAGATCACCCCCATTGTGGTTTGTAAATGGCTGATAGATGGTCAGTAACCTTAATTCTCCCGTTGGATCAGCTTTATTGGAATCAGAGATGTTTACATTGAACCTGGAAATGTGGGTGCTGTCACCTGCTCCAATATAATTGACATAGAAATAACCATTCGTTTTATATTGAGGATGAAAGGCAAGACCCAGTAACCCTCTTTCACCACCATATGTCACCTTTGCCCGGATATCAAGAAAAGGTTGAGGATTGACCACACCAGTAGAATCGACGATCATAATTAAACCATGCTGATCAATAACAAAGAGACGGCTATCGCCTGCATTCGAAATACACACCGGTGAAATAAGACCACTTGCAAATACCACCAGGTTTGAGGTGCCAATTGACTGCACTTCTTTACAACTACCATTCATTATCTGCAAAAATAAAAATAGAAGGGCTAGTATTTTATTAAGGAAATTCATTGCCTCAGAATTTTAAAAAACAACAGTTTGATAGTCATTTATTAAGTTCTTATGTAACAAGAATAATATGGATTTGTTCAGGCAAATAAAGTAGTGGAGTATCATTATTATAACGGGAAATCAAGAAATTCCCTTCTGAACAGGATTCACTTTCCATTTAATTAAAACCTATTTGTAAAAAATGAATGATGCTGACTGTTAGAATGTTGATGTGTGAAATTTAAGGTGTGAATTTATAGATGGGTAATAATGGATATCGTAGGATTATTCCTGAATACGTTGAACCGAATTAATTTCTTTAATTTTGATTATGTTTTTGCACAGGTTATTGATATCCTCAGTGTCATGAACATAAATATAGAATCTTCCAACAAAAATCCCGTCGTTTGTTTCAATACTCATTTTATTAATGTTTACTCCATAGCCTTCTGAAATAACTTTCAGGATTTGAATCAACACACCTTTCCGGTCAATCCCTTTGATTTCAATAACTTCAACGAACGACTGAACCTTATGTGTAGCCCAATCCACTGAAACAATACGTTCACCGAAGCTGCTTTTCAATTTGGCAGCTACCGGACATTGCCGTTTATGAATAATTACCATTTCCTTTTCATCCACATATCCCAATACATCATCTCCAGGAATAGGATGACAACATTCAGCCAGGGTATAAGTTTTTCCGGCATTCTCTTCAGTAAGTTTGATAGATTTCTTGCGGTCAATCTTGATGTCGGATGTAACAGGTAAAGCAGCTTGTTTATTTGCATCGGACGATCCTCCGAATGGCATTTTGAGGTATTTTACAAAGACATTCTGACTTTTCGGTTTAAAGACAATTTTACCGATTTCATCCAGATTTATCAATCCTTTGCCTGCCTGAAAAAAGAGTTCGTTGCGTTGAGTGAGATTGTAATGATTGAGTAAGCGTACAATATTTTCATTGTCAGGCAATAAACTAATAGTAATTAATGCCTTTTCAATTAGTTTCTGTCCCTCAGTGACAAATGCCTTCTCTTCTTTTTTAAACAGGTTTCTAAGTTTGGTTTTGGCTTTAGCGGTAGTAACATAATCAATCCATTCGGGTTGGGGTACTTGCTTTTTTGAAGTTAGAATTTCAATCTGGTCACCACTGTTAAGTTTGTAACTTAGTGGCACCAGTTTGTGATTAACTTTCGCACCGATACAATGGTTTCCTAAATCGGAGTGGACTGAATAAGCAAAATCGAGGGCAGTAGCACCCTGTGCAATTGTCTTAATTTCACCCTTTGGGGTAAAGACAAAGATCTCCGAAGCAAAGAGGTTTAGTTTGAACGTATCCATAAAATCGATGGCGTTCGGTTCAGGATGTTCAAGTAAGTCTTTTATCGTTTTCAGCCATTTATCAAGTTCCGATTCATCAGCCTCACCCGATTTGTATTTCCAGTGTGCTGCCAGACCCTGTTCGGCAATATCGTTCATTCGTTCGCTGCGGATCTGCACTTCGACCCATCGACCTTTTGGCCCCATAACTGTAACGTGAAGTGCTTCGTATCCATTTGCCTTTGGTGTACTTACCCAGTCGCGGATTCTCTCTGGATGAGGCTTGTAAAGAGCAGTAATGGCCGAATAAAGCATCCAACACTGCTCTTTTTCATTCATTCCTTCCCTGGGTTTGAATATAATACGTTCAGCCAGTATGTCATACACTTCTTCGAATGGAATATTTCGGGTCGACATTTTATGCCATATGGAATAAACCGACTTTATGCGTGCCAACAGTTTAAAATCATATCCCAGTTCAGTCAGCTTTTTATCAATAGGGTCGGAAAATTCTTTGTAAAAGCGGTTACGGGCATCTCTATCACCCTCCAGTTTAGTCTCTATTTCTTTGTAGGTATCGGGATGTTCAAATTTGAAACTAAGGTCTTCAAGTTCTGTTTTGATCTGGAAAAGCCCCAATCTATGGGCAAGGGGAGCGTAGATATATTGTGTTTCCCCGGCAATTTTATATTGCTTTGCAAGGGGCATGGATCCCAGGGTTCGCATATTATGTAGCCGGTCGGATATTTTAATGAGGATAACCCTAATGTCTTCCGACATGGTGATCAGCAGCTTTCTGAAGTTCTCGGCTTGTTGCGAAGCTTTTTCTCCAAAGACTCCACCCGAAATCTTTGTAAGTCCATCAACTATCTGAGCAATTTTAGGTCCGAATAAATTTTCAATATCTTCCACTGTATAATCAGTGTCTTCGACTACATCATGAAGCAAAGCAGAGCAAATGGAAGTTGAACCAAGGCCGATTTCTTTAACAACAATACGTGCCACTGCCAGTGGATGCATAATATAAGGCTCACCGGAACGGCGTTTGATCCCTTTGTGGGCAGATCTTGCAAAATTGAACGCTTTGGTGATAATCTCAATTTTCTGCCGGTGGTTTGTTTTGCTGTAATCATCAAGCAGCGCCTCAAATTCTTTCTGAATCAGTTCATCTTCGGTTAAAGTTTCAAGTAGTGTAGGCAGCATACATTTTCAGTTATCAATTTTCAGTCAACAGTTCAGTACTCCTTTTTAATTCAAAATTTAAAAGATAACTATTGAATAGTCTTGCAAAGATATAAAAAATCAATTTAGTTTGCAATTAAGATGCTCTGTTCATAAAACAAAGATTACAGAGAAAAAATAAAATTCAGGATAAAGAATGTGAGATTCCACACACAAATGCGCATAATGTTAGACCTTAATCATTAACCGCTAATCACTAACCGTTTATCACTAATCGTTAATCACTGATTAATATCCTGCCAGTAACAATCCAATGTCATTGGTAGCAATTCCATAATAACTGCCAATGAGGCGGTTTACCAAGACTCCACCATAGATGTATGCTCCATGTCTGAAACCTACACTTTCGATAATAGCCGAATCCACACTCCCTGAGTTTCCGATCTTCAGCAACATAGGTGCAAATATATTACTCAACGCAATTGAGGAAGTGCGGGCCACACGGGCTGAGATATTGGGTACACAATAATGGATAACACCATGTTTTTCGAACACCGGATTCTGTAACGTACGGCATTCGGAAGTTTCAAAACAACCACCCTGATCAACACTCATATCTATGATAATGGCACCGGGTTTCATTGTTTTAACCAACTCTTCAGAAACCATAAACCGTTCAGAACCATTGATATATCTTAGATTCCCGATAACTGCATCGGCTGTTGACAGTGCTTTAAACAGGACCGTAGGATGAATTACCGACGTGAATACCTGTTGTCCGAGGTAATGTTGTATTTTGCGGAGTTTATTAATATCATGATCGAAAATTTTAACGGAGGCTCCCAATGCCAAAGCTGTTCGTGCAGCAACCGACCCGGTAATGCCGGCTCCTAAAATAAGGACCTCTGTCGGGGTAATGCCGGCTACTCCACCTAACAATAAACCTTTTCCACCTCGCTCATTACTCATCAGTTCTGCTGCAACTGCGATTGCTGTATTTCCCTCTATTTCGGAAATAGAACTGACAACCGGAAATTGTTTTTGTTCATCCTTTATTAATTCATAAGCTATTGCATTCATTTTTTTACTCATTATCAACTTGATACATTCAGTCGATAAATTGGTGAGTTGCAACATCGACATAATAGTGGATTTGTCATGCATCAAATTCAACTCTTCGATGGTTGGAGGTGTTATTTTTAAGACCATATCGGCACTGAAAACTTCCGAAGCATCCTCTACCATAAAAGCACCGGCTTCACTGTATAATAAATCCGAATATTGCATGGGAACCCCTGCCCCCCGTTGAATATAAACACTATGACCTTCTTCAACAACGATGGCAACTCCTTCAGGAGTCAGAGCCAAACGGGTTTCAACAGCTGAATTTTCTTTAGGGATACCAATCGATAACCGGGGTTGCCGGGAGATTTCACGTAACAGACACTCTTCAGGGAAAAGTGAACGTTGTTCTTTCGGGTTATGTTTCATAGATGGTTGAATTTTTATAGACTACAAAACTAAACACTATTCTCGAAACTAGCAAATTACAAATGAAAAAAGTTTCGTGTTTTGAATTCCGTATTTTGTCTGTTGCATCATGGAGTCTATTTATGCATTTATTTTTTTTGTATCTTTGCAACAAATATGGAAAAGAATAAACTTAATGGACATTTGGCTGTTTTTTCGGCAAATTTAATATTTGGATTAAATGCGCCCATCTCAAGAACGTTAATGCCCGAGATACTTAGTCCTTTTACACTGACTTTTTTCCGTCTGAGTGGCGGACTAATTCTTTTTTGGCTTGTTTCACTTTTTACAAAAAAAGAACATGTTCCGGCTAAAGATATCCTGTTGCTGTTTTTTGCTTCTTTTTTTGCTTTAACTTTGAATCAGTTGCCCTTTTTTATAGGATTATCCATGACTTCACCTATTGATGCGTCTATTGTTGTGACCCTACTGCCCATTGTAACCATGCTGTTGGCTGCAGTTATTATAAAGGAACCAATCACCCTGTTGAAGGCCACCGGAGTCCTGGTTGGAGCCTCTGGAGCACTTATCCTGGTTTTCTACAGCCATACTCTACATGTTGGAAAAAGTAATTTTTTGGGAAATATAATTGTTTTTGGTGGAGTTGCTTCTTTTGCAATTTATTTGACGGTATTTAAAAATCTGATTTCACGTTATTCACCTGTCACTGTCATGAAATGGATGTTCCTGTTTGGAACTATTGTTTGTTTCCCGTTTTGTTATAAACCCTTAGCCCAGACAGATTTTTCTCTCCTTACTTCAGGAACCTGGTGGCGAATCGGCTACATGGTTATTTTTGCAACATTCTTAGGCTATTTACTTATTCCCATCGGTCAAAAAGTTCTACGCCCGACAACACTGAGTATGTATAATTATGTGCAACCGGTTGTTTCTTCTTTGCTTGCTGTTGCTATCGGAATCGACACCTTTGGATTCGAAAAAGCAATATCGGGAGTTCTTGTTTTTGCAGGAGTCTATATTGTCACCCAAAGTAAATCAAGGGTGGATCTGGAGGCAGAACTGGTGCCGCAAAGTGCAGATAATAAAGCTCCTGAAAAAAATAAATAATTTTTTCTCCTTTGGTATGGCAAGATTAATTTTTCATTTTCTTTTTTAAGAAATGGACAAAATAAATTGTCGTATTTTATGCCGAAGTTGTTCAATCCAAACAACATACTACCTTTGAGATCCTCAAATCAGAGACTTAATAGAAAAACGAACTTTCTTTATAATCAGACAATGAATGGCATCTTAGCATCTCATGGTTCTTACATATTTCCATAATTTGTATGTCATTCAAAATCTTATCTGTTTATTCAATTCTCTTTATTAAAATATCCAGTTCCTCTTCACTTGCTGTTTTATTGCTGTTTTACACCCGTTTTAAAGCAAAATTCCCATACAATTTACTTTAAACAATTATAATACTTAGATAATACTTATCCATATAAATAAGTATTATCTAAGTATTATCTAAGTTTTAACTAAGTATTATTTAAGTATTATTATAAAACGGGTACATAATGGGTACAAAAGGGGAATAAAACAGGAAAAGAACAGAGACTATTCTGGAACAAGGTCACCTATGACGATGGATTTGTGGACAGAAGAAAGCAATCGATTTGTCGTTTATAAAACAGCTGGTATAAAATTTATATTGTTTTGAATGGTGCACTTTGAAGTGTGATATTCGTATTACATAATTGCCCTTATTAAATTTCTTCCCCAGTCAATAATCACTTACAAGAGTTCTTTCAGAAATATGATGGATTCATGCTGAGCCTGATAATTAAATCTACAATTTTAAATCCTTTGGCAATACCCTTCAATGTGAATCCTTTCACTTCTTCCTTTAAAGTTGATTTTAAAAAAACTAAAACGAATTAAAATTGTTACAATAATTGTTTTAGAGCTTTAAAAGTCAAATTGATAGATTTCATTCAGCCT
>Ga0302207_1000385_pt1 | contig 17972 bp, 11 predicted proteins | sample II_Fen_E2_2_FD_198792 | JGI IMG/M metagenome (GOLD analysis project Ga0302207, IMG submission 198792) | Peat permafrost microbial communities from Stordalen Mire near Abisko, Sweden - II_Fen_E2_2 | ecosystem: Environmental > Terrestrial > Soil > Wetlands > Permafrost | place: Sweden: Abisko...
CAAAATTAAAATTGTCAGGGACAATTAGTTTGTAATTTGCTTTGAAATCTTCAAAGTCTTTGAATTCGGTTTGTTGAAGAAACTTTTCTAACATATGCATAAATTTATTTAAAGCATTTGATTTTTTGCGCTGCAAAGTAACATCAAATGGCTTAAAGTGACAAAAAAGTGGGATAAAAATGATCTATATGGGGTAAAACATCCAATAATGGGATAAACACAAATCAAATTTAAATGGATTTTAAACAATAACAGCCAGAAATTTTACTTTGTGATTGTTAAGGGCTACCATTCCATGAGGTTTTGATGAATCGAAATAGATGCTGTCTCCTTCGTTCAGTGTAATGTTATTTCCTGCAATTTGAAGGTTCATGCTACCTTCCAGAATAAAATTGAATTCCTGTCCTAAATGCGAATTTAAGTGAATAGGTTGATCCGAAGGCTCAACGGTCACTTCAAAAGGCTCCGCTTTTGCAAAACGGAAACCATGAGCAAGCGATTGATATTTATAAACCTTATTCCGTTCCACAGATGCTCCGGTTCCTTTCCTGGTTACTGAGAAAGCAAGCGAATGCGGTTCATCGCCCGAAAACAGGGCTGATGTCTCCACTTCAAATGTTTGGGCTAAATCACAAATAAAACTCAAAGGAATATCAAAATTACCTGTTTCGTATTTCTCGTATTGTTCCCGGCTGATACCGCATTTTGAAGCAACCATTTCTGTTGTTAAATCCAATGCATCACGCAATCCGTGAAGTCTTTGGGCTATTTGTTTGATTTGAGTGTTCATAATAGATTTGTATTTTTTAAAAAATGATCTAACCTGTTTATTTGCAATAGGTGCTTTATTGTAAGGATGTGCTATTCCGAATTAGGACATAGAAAAGGCTGTTTTATTTTATGTGTGAGGCTTTTAATCCTTTTATCACAGCATTGGTAAATCCGTTTGCCTCCATTTCGTTCAAACCTTTAATGGTGGTACCACCGGCAGTGGTCACTTTGTCAATCTCCACTTCGGGGTGAGTTTTGTTGGCTTCCAGCAATTCAATAGCCCCTCGTAGTGTTTGGATGACAACATCTTTAGCCATGTTCGGGTAAATCCCCATTTCAACGCCTCCTTCGGTAGCGGCACGTATATACCGGAATGCATAGGCAATACCACAGGATGACAATGACATAAATGCATTTAATTGTGCTTCTGGAACCAGAAATGTTTTTCCTAATTCAGCAAAAATATCAACAATCAGTTGTTCCTGTTCTTTTGAGGCATTAAAAGAAGAAATGGTGGAAACACTCTGTCGGACATCTATGGCAGTGTTTGGAATAATCCTGAAAATAGTCGCATCGGTGTTGAAGTATTTAGTTAACTGTTCAAATTCAACGCCTGCAGCTATTGAAATAACGATTTGTTTTTTATAATCAAATTTATTCTCAAGTTCTTCAGAAACACTTTCTACCAACCACGGTTTTACTGCCAGAATGATGATATTAGCATCTTTTATAATATCCCGGTTCGAATTACTGACCGTAATATCCGGAGCAAAAGCTGTTATTACATCTAAATTTTTTTGTGAAATATCACTTACACGGATATTCTTTGATTGAATCAGATTTCCTTTAGATAATCCACGGGCAATGGCACCACCCATATTTCCTGCACCTATGATGGCTATTTGTAAATCAATTGTTTCCATAGTTTTTTTATTTTTTTTAAATACGTTCAATTTCAAACAACAAAGATAGAATAAGATATTTAAATTATAGATTGTATAATTAGGTATTGTTGGATTATTTCATTATTTAAGCAGTAATTGATTAATTTAATGCCGGATTTTAAAAACTCAGGTTTAAACATCCCAACAGACCCCACTTACTTACCCCCGGATGATTTAAATCGGTGAGCCGCCAAACCGATTGTAATGTGAAAATATGCAGTATATTTGTAAACCCGACTCCGACTTCCATATAGGGCTTATTCATTTGATACATATCCACCGGATAATCAAGTTTTGTTCTATTCGACTCACTTAATCCGCCATACGACATTTTGAATGAAGCCATTTCACGTAGATTAAGATGTTTAACAAGTGGAATCTGATTCATGATCAACCCGTTCAACAGGATTTCAGAGTGGAGGTTGATATATTTGTCGAAGGCATATTCCCTGTAATTCATTAAATTGAATGTGTAAAATCCATAACCGCCACTTTCACTTCCGGCAGGTATGGCAAGAAGAGGATACGGTACATTTCCAAGAATGATACCGGCATCTGCATTGAAGTTTAACTGACCGAAATCAAAACGTATAAATTGCTTTACAGCTCCCATGATTTTTCCATACTGACCTGTTTTATTTCCAACACGGTAATTCCCAATTTCCATTATGCTGTAAATCACCGGCATATTATTGGCTATGTAAATACGTTGCATGTGATCGTCATACGTTTTTTCGTCAAATGAAAATCGTGTGGATAAAGTTGCCGAATTTTGCTGTAAATAATTGTCAACCGGTATACTCCCTGTTGACATTGGCATGGAAGCATTTGCATTCAACCGATTGGAGCGAAGGTATAAATTACTTTCGATATCCTGATTCCAATCGTTTGCAAATGATGCCGAATATTCTTTCCGTTCGCTGATTTTTTTTGCTGCTTCAAATGCAAACACTGAACTTGAAATATCTTCGTCTCCTGTCACTAATGGATTTTCACGATACATGAAATTATTGTAATTATAATCGATGCGCCTGTAATCATCTGTATAATTTAAACTCAACACCCTTCTTTTTTCACTATGAAATTTATATTGGGCTTGACCGGAATATTTAATAACTTCATTCTTAAAACCATACCCAATATATCCCCCGATTGAAATATTTTTCCACAATTTTTTATTGGTGTGAAAGGGAAGCGTAAGGCGCAACCCTTCTATATCCGTTATCCGGATTATTTGTTCGATTTTTCCAATATCAATTTTCCCAACAGGCATTGATCCTGTAAATACTACATCTGCTATCCATTTGGCCGATCGTAATAAAGGAGTATTGTTTAACTCACTCAGTTTTTCGTCAAGCGTTGTCTCATTGTATACACTCTGAGCAAAATTAGATTTTTGTTGTACATTTGAATCGGTTGAATGGAAAGTGGTACTCTTCTTTATAAAGATTTCAGGCTTCGTATGCAGGCTGTCAGTGAGTAAAGCATAGTTCATATTTAATGCAAATTCCTCGGATTGACGCATCCAGTGATGGGTAGATACCGGAATGAATTTTTGTGAAATCCGCAAATTATGAATAAAATTAATGTTGGCCTGTACCGGTAACTCTGCCTCAATACGAGTTAATGAATAGGTGGCAGAATCAATCCATAGTTTCCCGTCAAAGGCCAGATTCTTTGGGTTTCTGCTTCTGAAATGGATTTCATACTGTTTGCCAAATTTGGTTTGTATACTGTCGGCAAAAAAATAATCATAAAAAACATTCCCCACATTCGAAAGCGGACTTACAATGCTTTTACCGTAAACAGAAATGGAATTGTTGTAAAAATTAAGTTCGGTATTCAACTCTCCGACCAGTTTTTCAAGAATTTTTTCTCCACTTTCAGGTGAAGAGAATGTTTTAGTTGAGAGTTGTTTCTTTTCGGTTGAAGTGATTTGGTATTTTTTTTCAACCATGTACAATGGAATAACCATTGATGAATCGGTACCTGATAATTTCCCTTTTTTCAACTGGTCAAATATCCTTTTATTCATTGATCGTTGGTTGATTTTACTCAACAATACCAGGTTTTGTTCTGTGCTTAGTGTTTTAAAGCCTTTATGAAGGCTAATGTCGTTTACTCTTTTGAGCAATCTCACTTTCTTCATCATTTCGATGGCTGGATTCGATCCCGGAATGACAAATATTTCTCGTAATAAAGTATTATCTTCATCCATTTCCACCTGAATGCCCACACTTTTACCCGGTTTAATTTTGATTTCATGTCTTTTATACCCAATCGAAGTGAAGACTAAGGTGCTTTGTTTCTCCATTGTTCGAATCATGAAGTATCCTTCTTCATTCGACTGAGCACTTGTCTGTGAATTTTTAAATGATATATTTACACCGGGCAATGGACTTTGATCCGTACTACTCAACACCTGACCAACGACTAATGTTTCTTGTGCATTTACCCCATAGGTAAAAAGTAAAAACAATAGTAAAAAGTTTATAAATACGTTTTTAAGAAAAAAGGAACGTATTGTTGAAGTTGTATAGTTGGAGTCGTTTCTATTCATAAAGTTTCGGTAAGTCCCCTGCCGGAAGTCATAAGGTAGTTGTGTAAATTAATTATTTCTTGAGGTTATGTAATAAAAACATTTGGTGATCTGATTATTAATTCATAAAAACTTAATATCCATTGGCCTGGTAATTATTAATTTTTAATTACTTTTTTGCTTCGGCTTGTTCCCTCTGCCTTTTATATAATGGATGGCATTCAATTACGGTTTGTCTTAAATAATGAACGTCAATATGGGTATATAATTCTGTTGTTGTAATCGATTCATGTCCCAGCAGTTGTTGAATAGCCCTTAAGTTAGCCCCGTTTTCCAATAAGTGGGTAGCAAATGAATGACGGAAAGTATGCGGACTTACATTTTTCCGGATTCCGGCAAGCAATGCCAGTTCTTTTACAATGGTAAAGATCATTGCACGTGTCAGCTTCGACCCCCTTCTGTTTAAAAACAGGATATCTTCGTGTCCTTTTTTTATTGAAAGCAGATTTCTGTCGGTTTTCCACAATTCGATCTGTTTTATCGACTGGGATGACATGGGAACCAACCGCTGTTTACTACCTTTCCCTTCCACCAGCATATACCCTTCCTCCAGGTAAAGCTTGGATTGTTGAAGTCCAATAAGTTCGGAAACCCTTAACCCCGATCCATACAACACTTCAATGATCGCTTTATTCCGTTGCCCTTCCGGTTTTGAAAGATCAATAGCATTTACGATGTCATCAATTTCCTGAACAGATAATACTTCCGGGAGTCTTAATCCGATTTTAGGACTTTCAAGCAGTTCGGTGGGATCTTCTGAACTATGGTTTTTATAAATCAGGAAGTGATAAAAAGATTTTATACTCGATAAAATACGTGCCTGAGAGCGCGGGTGAATCCCTAATGTGCTTATTTCTATAATAAAATCGCGTAAATGTTTAGTTTCTGCGGTTTCTAATGTCAGGTGGGCATCGGATAAGTATCCCGAAAGTTTCAATAAATCGCTCTCATATGCCTCTATGGTATTGGCAGATAATGCTTTTTCAAATTTCAAATACAAATGGTATTCATCCAGTATGGGAAGCATTGTACATTTTCAATTAAAATAATCAGGTTTAGTCAAAATAACCAATATGCCTGTCAAACAGATTGCAAAGATATTAAAAAGATTTTGTTCATACTAAAAATGAATGACCGTGAAGCAATTACAATATCGTTATTATTATAAAAAATAATCCAAAAACTCATAGGATTCCTTTCATTTGATTTTTTTTAAGAGAAAAATAACCCGTTGAATCATGAGTTCTGATAATCAGACAAAAATTTAATTTCTTAAAATATAACTTTTTGGTAATAATTTTATTAATTGCTTTCTGAATAAATATTCTATCTTTGCCAATGCTAACAGAATAACCAAATTAAGTTCAAATTATCGAATTAAATAAATACATAATCAAGAATATGAAATTCAACAAACTTTTACTCACAATTTGTTTTTTAGGATTAACACTTTCTATGTCGGCGTATGATGCTGTCGGTCACAGAATTATTGCGGATATAGCCTATCAAAACCTTACTAATAAAGCCCGGACTCAAGTAGATAAAGTTCTTGGCAAAAAAGGGATAGTTTTCGAAGCTACATGGGCCGACGAAGTTCGTAGTGACAATAAATATGCCTACAGTTACCAGTGGCATTTTCAGGATCTGGACGATAATATGACTGCTGACGGAATTAAAAAGCTGTTAGACAATCCCAAATCGGAAGGAGTACATTTGTTTTTTGCTATCGATACACTCACTATCCGTTTGAAGAAAGACAAAAACGATAAAGAAGCATTGAAATTCCTGGTCCATTTAGTAGGTGACATGCACCAACCCATGCACATGGGGCGTAAAGACGACAAGGGTGGAAATAAAGTTGATTTCAACTGGTTTGGCAGAAAAACCAACCTTCATTCTGTTTGGGATGGTTCACTGATTGAAAGTGAAAAGATGTCGTTTTCCGAATTCAGTCAGTATTTACAGGATAAATTTGAACCCCGGAAAGCAGAAATAAAAAAATGTACGGTTCTTCAATCTATTGAAGCCGTTTACGCCGTTCGGAATTTAATTTACGGCTACGATACATCCGATACCAGCAATTATCATTATGTGTATTTCTTTGCCGATAAACGGGATGAAATGCTTTATCGCGGTGGAATTCAACTGGCCAATATCCTGAACGCCATTTATAAATAAAAAATATAGTTTTAAAAAAGAAAGCCTGTTCATTGAAAGAACGGGCTTTTTTATTGAAATATAACTGAATCACTTTCTCTCGACAATACTGTCTTTAACAGCTTATCCTTCCCCTTTATTACCGAGGTGTAAAAACCTGGGCTAACAAAATTTTATGATTATTCGCAAATGGTCTCTATCAGAAGTTCTTTTTAAATGATTATCCTCAAGACATCCTGCAAAAATACCTAAAACCTGAAATCGAAGCATATATTACAATCAGGTGTATTCATCAGTTGGGTTCTTAATCCGGAGCAACTCGCGTGAAAATTAAAATCAGGTTCGTTAAAATTCCTTATTCTCTTTTGTTCTTTAAACCTTCTGGTTATACTCTGTTTCTGTTCTTTTCCTATTATCCTTCAGCTGTGTTAGTGAGGTAAAAAAACCAGTTAAATAAATTTATTGATCCATATAGCTACTGTTCAATATTTTGTATTAAATGACGATTCTCTACGTCCTGTAATATTTCCCCCGACCTGAAACCATGTATATTTTAAAATGGAATGATGAAATCAGTATCTGAAAATTTCAACAGAGGGAGGTGATCATCCAGAAAATCATCTTGCCGAATTGTTAAATCCTACAGTTGCATATTGTTTTTTTGGGTATCCAACCCTGTTGGTTTTGGTCTGTTTTTGATCTAGGTTCAGAGGGGGTTCAGAGGGGGTTCAGAGGGGGTTGGTTGGGGGTTGGTTGGGGGTCAGTCCTCTGAATCCCCAGTCAACCCCCTCTGAACTTCCAATATACCCCCTATATAAAGTGGACGTAAGTAAACTGTAAGGTGTGCATTAGAAGAAAAGAAACCGCGGCCTACATTTTGTAATGAGTCGGTAGTCGGTAGAAAGTAGTAGGAAGTAAGACAAAAAACAGGTAGTAGTCGGTAGTTTGTAGTTACCCTCCGAAAACGAAATTTTTAATATATTTCTCCCTGTAAATTGAAAATAGACCTGATTTTGAAATAAAACAGGATGCTTAAATATATTCATCCAATCGGTAAAGAGCTGTTTTGCCTAATTATTGGATAATTGTAGCCTTTATTGGCAGGATTCTACTGTTTAGATAAAATGGTTAGTGGTATATTTGTACAATCAAATGACATTCATTTTTAAAAAACGAATATGCGAAAATTAAATACTGTATTGATTGTTCTAATGATGGTGTTTAATTTGCCGGTTCAGCGAACAATGGCACAATCACTCCCGAAAGGAACGCCGGTCTATCTGGGTGATCCGACCATTTTAAACTTTAAGGGAGTATATTATTTATACGGAACAGGTCAAAACTCTGAAAAGGGGTTTTCTGTGATTAGTTCTAAAAATTTAAAAACATGGAAGAAACCCGATACAGGTATTAATGGAGGATTTGTTTTAGAGAAAGGATCGAAGACATTTGGAACGAAAGGTTTCTGGGCACCACAAGTTGTTGCCATCGATAATAAGTTTTGTATGCTATACACCGCCGACGAAAATATTGCCATCGCCTGGAGTAATTCACCCAAGGGACCATTTATTCAAAACAAGGTTGCTCCGTTAGCCCCTGATAAGAAACAAATTGATCCATTTCTTTTTATAGACGGCAACGGTAAAAAATACCTGTATCATGTGCGTTTAGGAGGCGGAAACAAGATCTATGTGGCAGAATTAAAAGATGACTTTTCAGGTATTGATGATAAGACGCTCACCCTCTGCATTACTGCTGAAGCCGGCTGGGAAAATACGAAAGGCATATCACAGGCTCCGATTACAGAAGGACCAACCGTTATTAAGCATAAGGGGGTTTATTATCTGTTTTACTCCGCCAATGATTTTAGAAATATCGATTATGCAGTGGGGTATGCCACCTCGAAGTCACCTTTAGGACCCTGGAATAAATATGAAAAAAATCCAATCATCAGCAGAAGTATGATAGGCCATAACGGAACCGGGCACGGTGACTTATTTAAGGACATAAAGGGTAATCTTCAGTATGTATTTCATGTCCATAATTCAGATTCCACAGTAAGTCCAAGACAAACATTTATAACCGGATTGAGGTTTATCCCCAATAAAAAGACCGGTATCGATGAAGTCAGCATTGAAAAAAACTCTTTAATAATGCCTTTACTGATAAAGGAATAAATGGATCCTGTCAAATAATTACTCTTTTGTTCAAAGAAGAAAAGAATTTAATATTGAAATTTATATCTTTAAAAATTAATCATTTAATATTCAGGAATCCTGTTAATCTGTTTTATACAGTCATTCCATTCCTTAAACCCAATATCTTTTACAAAATAAAATTCTCAAATGAAAAAAACCATACTTTTTCTTTTCTGCCTGATAAGCCTTTCCTCGATTTCCCAGACCTGGACAAACCCTTTTACACTAAACAATGAATGGACGCTTTACGGAATTGGTGATCCATACATCATGAAGTACAGAGGTACCTATTATCTGTATTGTAGCACAAAAGACAACAATACCGGTGTGAAATGCTGGTCATCAAACGATCTTGTTAATTGGTCTGATGCCATAACCTGTTCCAACGATCCGGTCACAAAATCGGCTTATGCACCTGAGGTAGTTTATTGGAATGGTATTTTTTATATGTATACTTCCCCTGCCGGAAACGGGCACTATGTTCTTTCTAGTACCAGCCCAACCGGACCATTTAAAGTCATTACCGGGAACCTGGGTAAAAGCATTGATGGTGATGTTTTTATAAATGATGACGCAAAATGGTATTTCTATCATGCTGATGGCAATGGCATAATGGGCTGTACAATGAGCAGTCCAACAGCAATCGGGGCAGATGTGAATCTAAATGCACGTATGGGGAACAACTGGACTGAGGGGCCAAGTGTGATAAAAAGAAACGGCGTTTATTATTTACTCTATACAGGCAATCACGTAATCAGCAAAGGGTATCGGACCGACTATGCCCGGAATACTTCAGGTCCGGTTAATACGTTCACTCCGCAGGCAGCACAGAATCCCATCCTGATTAAAAGCGAAGGTACTTTTGTTGGACTGGGCCATGGCACTGCATTTATCGGTCCTGATCTGGATACGTATTATTTTGCCTATCACAACCTTGCAGGTGATTATGGCGTAGGTCCGTACAGACGGCTAAATATCGATCGTATGGCCTGGAACGGGGATAAATTATTAATCCTGGGACCTACCACCTGGGCACAACAAGCTCCTCAACTGCCCGATGTGTCAGATTATTTTACCAGGACAAACATTGGTACCACCTGGACAATGCCCAATGGAGGTAACTGGAGTATTTTAAATCAGGAAATGATGGTTCAGGACATATCGAATGAAGAAACTGAAACATGGCACAAAGCACTCAACACGACTCTGACATCAACGAATTATACCGCTGAATTTACCATGAAGGAAGAATCCAGGGGCAATGATGCAGCCAGGTTTGGTGCGGTATTTGGCTATACCAACGAAGCTAATTACGGTATTGCAGTTATTCATAGTTTTACGAACCAATTGGAAGTCAATTTCTTGCTTGACAATGTATGGGGAACTGCCAGATTTATTGCCTTACCTATAGGATTTAATTCTGCAGTATGGCATGGAATGCGCATTGAAAAATCAGGAATGAACTATAAATTCTTTGTGGATGGACTTCTCAAGATCGCATTGACCGGTAATCTGGGAGCCGGTAAAGTGGGGTATATGACCAGCTGGAGTCATGCTGACTTTAGTTATATCGCATTTAGTAATAAGGTAAACGGATCAGGAATCTTTGATTCTTATAAACCAGTTCCAGGATCGATTGAAGCAGTGCATTACAACACAGGTGGTGAAGGTATTGGTTATCATGATTTGACACCAGGAAATACGGACGGAAAATATATCCGTAACGACAGTGTTGATATCCGTGATTGCACGGAAGGAGGATATTCTATTACGGGAAATCAATCCGGTGAATGGTACAACTACAATATTAACGTCAAAGCTGCCGGCACCTACAACGTGGGAGTGAGGTATGCAGCCACTGCAACAACAGGCCAAATAAGGATCTGGCAGGGGAATGTTGATTTGACAGGCGTTGTTGCATTACCTTCCACCGGGAATCTGAACACGCTGAATACAATTACTATCAAAGGATTGGAACTGACTGCGGGTTATCAGACACTCAGGTTGGAAATTGTTGCCGGTGATTTTGATCTCTACAAAATGGAGTTTGCAGAGGCAGATAATGCGGCTGTTACGAAAAGTGATGCTTTCAATACGGCTTACAGTTCCGACTGGAACTACAGTGATGGAACGTGGACCATTGATGCAGGTCAGGCATATGTGAGCGGATATGGGAAACGGACAATTGGCAGTACCGGTTGGAGCAATTATACCGTCCAGAGTGACATCACCTACAACGACCAGATGAATGCCGGTATTATTTTCAGGGTTAACAACCCTGCTATGGGTGGTGCCGGGAATGATCCTCAGCTGGGCACTGATTTCTATCAGGGATATTTTGTGTCTTTGGGATCTACTTCGGTGATTTTGGGGAAACAAAACTACAGTTGGACTCAACTGAGTTCTGCAGTAGGAGCCTATTCTCTAAATACGAAATACACCCTGAAAATAGTTACTTCCGGGGCGAATATTAAGGTCTATGTTACGGATATGAACACGCCAAAAATTGATTATACCGATCCGAATCCGTTAATCAATGGTAAAGTTGGCTACAGATCATTCAATTCACATGTCCATTTTGATAATTTCACCGTTACTACCGAGGGCAGTGGAAATGTATCGGGAGTAATGAATCCTGTTTCTAAAACAAATGCAATTGAATTATACCCGAATCCGGTCAGTGATATGATAACCATTAAAAATACCGGTGATTATTCGGATCTGTTGATTTATAAAGCCGATGGTCAGGAAATTTACAAAACAAAGCTTACACAGGATATCTGGACAATGAATTTTAACAGCTTTAATAAAGGACTTTATTTTATAAAACTGAGTAATAAATCAGGTTCAGTGGTTGCCCGGAAGTTTATAAAAAACTGAACAGACAGGGAACTGCATTTATTTTCATCATGACTCAGGTTTAAAAGAACAATCTTACATGCAATAACACTTTACACAAAGCGCAGATTCGTTCAAACAAAGTCAAACTATATTTTTTGAGCTAAAGGTCTCTTGTGTTGTTATTACGCTAAAAAACAGGTATTATCTAAAATATAACATTTAATTTTACAACTCAATGAAAAGAATTTTTATCGTATTATTTACCCTGGGGTTTTCAACTTTTCTTGCCTTTTCGGCAAATAATAAAGTAGGAAACAAGAACACACCGTGGACAAAACAAAAAGCAAATGCGTGGTATGCAGAGCAACCCTGGCTCAGTGGATGTAATTTCCAACCCAGTTCAGCCATTAACCAAATTGAAATGTGGCAATCCGAAAGTTTTGATCCCACCACTATTGATAAGGAACTGGGATGGGCCGAAGAATTGGGATTCACTACTATGCGTGTATTTTTGAGCAGCGTAGTTTGGGAAAATGATAAGGCCGGATTCAAAAAAAATATCAATCAATTTCTGACCATCTCGTCAAAGCATAAAATCAAACCAATGTTTGTTTTCTTTGATGATTGCTGGAAACCGGAATCATTTAGCGGTAAACAACCTGCCCCAAGACCGGGGGTTCATAATTCAGGATGGGTACAGGATCCAAGTGTTTCACTCAGGAAAGATACCCTTACTTCATTCCCTGCTTTGGAAAAATATGTAAAAGATATTATGACAACCTTCAAAAATGACAACCGTATTTTATTGTGGGATTTGTACAACGAACCGGGAAACAGCGGACACGGTATTTCGTCATTGCCGTTATTAAAAAATGTCTTTAAATGGGCCAGGGAAGTGAATCCAATCCAACCACTTACAGCAGGCATATGGACTTTCGGTTGTCTGGAACTGAATGTATTTCAAATTGAGAATTCAGATGTGGTTACCTATCATAACTACGGTAAAGTAAATGAGCATGAAACATGGATTAATCTGTTGAAAATTCAGGACCGCCCTATGATTTGTACCGAATATATGGCCCGTAGAAACGACAGTAAGTTTCAAAATATTATGCCATTATTGAAGAAAAATAATGTGGGTGCAATCAACTGGGGATTTGTATCAGGCAAAACAAACACAATCTTTGCATGGGATGAACCCAAACCAAATGAAAAGGAACCTGTCTTATGGTTTCATGATATCTATCGTCAGGATAAAACACCTTTTGATCAACAGGAAGTAGATATTATTAAAAAGATGAATGGAAAAATACCGGAATAAAACAAATTTCTTGTATCAATATAAAAGAAAAAAGTCATTTTGATTTTGTAATTTTAACCCAGAATCAAGAACTCTTTTTCAACAGGAATTTTTAAAGCCATTAAATGCAGGGAGCTGTATTTAATGGCTTTATTTGTTTCGGAAAACACACCAAGGTCGAAACAATAGATACGGACTTCGCATAACTTGTTACCCTTGCCTTTCTCTTTCTCTGTATTTAGTAGGTGATATCCCCATTATTTTAGCAAAAGTCCTGCTAAAATAAGCTGCATCCTGAAAACCAAGTTTAGGATAGATATCCGATATTTTCATTTTTGAGAGTTCAATATACTGACAGGCCTTTTCGATTTTCAGGGTGATAAAGTATTTTATGGGTGATAATTTTGTCTCTTGCTGGAAGCGGGCGCAAAAATGGGAAGTGGATAAATTGAAATGATTTGAAAGTTGTTCGAGGGTTAGATTATTCTCCACATTTTCACGCATAAAATAGATCACTTTTTCACTAAATCCATTTTCTACAATATCCACATTGCGTATCCTTCGAAATTGCTCCACGTACTTAAACGACCCCAGGAAATGGTACAGGCAAATGGTAGCATAACTGTAATGATCGCTGTGAAAACTCAATTCGAGGTTGGCATAAATTTCCTCGAAGAGCTGAATACGATCCTGCAACCTCGAATTTGATTCGGGGAGTATCTGAATAGGAATGATCGGTGCATTCAGAAAAGTTGATGCTAAAGTTCCTTTAAAATGAATCCAGTAGATGGTCCATGGATTTTCGGTTTTTGCACCAAAACTGTAGGGAGTATCAGGAGGCAAAATGACATATTGATTTTCAGTGACAGTAAAGATTTTTTCATTGATTTTACACCACCCTTCACCCGAAGTACAATAAAGAATGATGAAATATTCAACTCCATTTTCCTTATTATTATAATGATATTTTACTGCAGGGAAAAACCCTATTTTAGTAATGTAAAGTGTTTTGTTAATAGGATTGTGCTGACTATTTAATATAATTTCAGGACTTATTGCTATAAGTCTTTGTCCTTTAAAACCTTGTTTCTGTTGTGGCATAATGATTAAATTATTGCAATCGTAAGATAGTACAAGTAAATCGCAACAAAGTTATACTTTTTTATCAAATAACAATATCATCTTTGCAGAGTGATTTTTACTTCAGATCAATTCAAAAAGTTATTCAGGGGGATGTTTTTATTTGGAGCCTTGAGTTTTAAAGGAATTTGAAATAAAATTGGATGTTACAATATTTAAACCGGTTGTTACAATGGATGAATTTATTTTGTCGGAGATGAGAAAACAAAGACCAACAATTGATTCATTTTTAAATGGGAACATTTATGGCTTTCTATCTTAAGATGGCAATATGTTACGAAAATTTTAAGAAGAAGTAAGAATGCAAAACAATACCGGTTCCAGAGACCAAATCATAATCAGCCGGACATAGAATCAGGTTCAAAAAGAAAAAAACAGTATTTTTAAAAAACATTTTATATTGAATGTTACGAAATTAAATTATAATAAAGTCAGAATGTCCAACTACAACAAAACACCATTTATTACAATCCCAGGAAAACTTTTCTCAGAATGGGATACTATTCGCGAAGAGATTAATAGAAAAATCAGGAATTCAACATCAAATCATTTCGTGCTTGTGGTGGAATGTTATCAGGGAGTTCATCATTCAGAATTATTAAAAGAATTTAGTCTGCTCCAGCCTAATTTGCTCATACAGTCGGCCGATGCTTTTTATCGGGAGGATAGCATTCGCGAATTGACTTTCCCGGATGTAACGGATGATGCCACTTTCGGATATATGACCCGACTTTCGTACACCGACCTTATTAATCCGGTGAAAGTTGTTGAACTTCGTGAAAAAGTGGAGAACTCAACAGGATTGGTGATAATATACGGTCATGCAGCCGCTTATATTCCTGAAAAGTACGATTGCCTGATTTATGCAGATATGGCCCGTTGGGAAATACAGTTACGTCAACGGAAACACCAGGTTTGTAACCTGGGAATAAATAATTCGGATGAAACACCCGGAAAACAATACAAACGTGGCTATTTTGTCGACTGGCGGATTTGCGATAAGCTAAAACAGGAGTTATTTGAAAAAGCCACTTACTGGCTCGATACGAATAAAGAAAACGAACCAAAAATGATGGTTGCTTCTGACATGCTCCATGGATTGGAACTGGCAGTTAAAACTCCATTTCGTATGGTACCGTATTTTGACCCGGGACCCTGGGGTGGACAATGGATGAAGGATGTCTGCGGACTCGATAAATCGGCTGTCAACTATGCATGGTCCTTTGATGGTGTTCCGGAAGAAAACAGCCTTCTGTTTGAAGTAGAAGGTAAGATCGTAGAAATTCCCTGCATTAATCTTGTGTTTTATAAGAGCAACGAATTACTGGGCGAACCTGTTGTTTCACGTTTCGGAAAAGAATTCCCCATTCGGTTTGATTTCCTGGATACCATGGATGGTGGAAATTTAAGTTTACAGGTTCACCCAACAACCCAATATATTCAGGATGCTTTTGGAATGAAATATACCCAGGATGAAAGTTATTACATGCTTGACACAAAAGCTGATGCAACGGTTTATTTAGGGATTAAAACAGGAGTGGATACGGAAGAGATGCTTGAAGAGCTGCATAAATCGCAAGATACAGGTTCCTCCTTTGATGCAGAAAAATACATAAATATTTTTCCGGCCAAAAAGCATGATCATTTTTTAATTCCTAACGGAACCATCCATTGTTCAGGGGCAAACAGCATGGTGCTTGAAATCAGTGCAACCCCTTACATATTCACTTTCAAATTGTATGACTGGGGAAGGCTGGGAATGGATGGGAATCCCCGTGCTATCAACATTGATCGGGGTTCGAAAGTGATTCAACGGGAACGTGACACCGAGTATTGTCTTGAAAACCTGGTCGGTCAGGTTGAAACCATTGCAACAGGTGAAGGATGGATAGAAGAACGTACAGGGCTTCATAAAAATGAGTTTATCGAAACTCGCCGGCATTGGTTCTCAACCAAAGTTACCCATCAGACGGGAGACAGTGTAAATGTGCTGAATCTTATTGAAGGCAAAGAGGCAATTGTTGAAAGTCCGGTAAATGCGTTTAGCCCCTTTGTAGTTCATTATGCCGAAACATTTATTGTTCCTGCAGCAGTGGGTGAATATACCATCCGCCCTTATGGTGAGAGTGTCGGAAATAAATGTGGAACTATAAAGGCTACTGTAAGGCATACCTCAGAATGAGAAATAAAAAAAGAAATAAAACAACCAAAAAACAACTCAATTAATCTTAATCTCTAATTTCTAATAATTAAATCATGAGAAAGAAAACATCACTTTTCCTGTTGCTTCTTCTGTTTTTTACCGGGCAACAAGTCTTTGGTCAAACAGGAAGAATTTCAGGAATAATCTCTGAAACAAATGGTAGTCCGATTCTTGGAGCCAGCGTTCTAATAAAGGGAACCTCCATAGGAACCATTTCCGATTTAGATGGAAAATACACCATCAATGTACCTGACAACAAATCAATACTTGTCTTTTCATATATCGGATATGAAAAACAAGAGCTGAATTCAGGGAAACAAATTCTGAATGTTGAACTGGTAGAAACTGCAAAAGCCATGGATGAAGTGGTTGTGGTTGGCTATGGTACTCAGAAAAAAGTTAATCTCACCGGGGCAGTATCTTCGGTATCCATGAAAGAACTCGAGGGAAAACCTGTAGTAAATATTGTAGAAGCTTTAGAAGGCACTACTCCGGGACTAACCATTCAACAAACCAATTCACAACCCGGTAGCCGTCCAAGTATCAATATCCGCGGGACAAATACATTGAATAATAACGATCCGTTGGTGTTGATTGATGGAATGGTTGGCGATATCCAGAATGTAAATCCTTCCGATATTCAGAATATCTCCGTATTAAAAGATGCTTCCTCGACTGCTATTTACGGTTCGCGGGCTTCTAACGGAGTAATTCTGATCACCACAAAAAAGGGAAGTAAAGATAAAGTTACTGTAAATTACGATTTCAGCTATGGGACACAGGGAGTCACCAGCTTGCCTAAGCCTGTGGATTCATGGATTTATTGCGAACTCAGAAATGAAGCATTGGTAAACTCGGGTAAAAGCATTGCTTTCACCCCCGATCAAATCAGTGCCTACAGAAACGGTGGAGTCAATGACAAATGGATTAATGACATTTACAAATCTTCAGCTCCCCAACAATCGCATAACTTCTCAATCAGTGGCGGAAATGAGAAAACCAGCATATTATTTTCAGTAGGTTATCTGAATCAAAACAGCCTGTTTCAGGGACCTGATTTCGGACTGAGCAGATACAACGGCAGGTTAAACATTGAAACGCAACTTACTAAAAAGTTTAAATATGGTGTAAATGTAGCATATGCACGAAATGAAGTAAAGGATAATGCCTATTGGACCGACTGGATTTTGGAACAGGTGATGCGAATGCCACCTATCTATCCCATCAAGGTGAATGGAAATTATAATTATCCTTCAGGTAGTAACGCCAACTCATTGGCACGTCTTGAAACAGGAGGGTATAGCCAGAATTCAAATGATGATGTATCCGGATCATTTAACGGGGAATTCGATATTGTGGATGGCTTGAAATTAAAAGGAATGGTTGGCGGTCAACTTTATAACAACCGTAATCATGAAAACCGCAATGCAATACAAGGTAGCGGTGATACTGAAAATCATATTAAAGAATATTTTGACAGGAATGAAAATTTGACTTCCAATCTCATATTAACTTATGACAAAAAGAAAGGAAATCATACTTTCGGGGCTTTAGCCGGTGTTTCTTACGAAGGTGGAATAGATAAAAGCTTTCAGACACTACGTAAAGTCGATAGTCCGAATTTTGACATACTGGCCAATTATCAGTCTACAAATGTAGATGATCAGGGTTGGGGAAGCGATTGGTCAATCTATTCGGGTTTTGCAAGGTTGAATTATAATTTTAAAGAAAGATATCTTTTTGAATTTAATTTGCGAAATGACTATTCATCAAAATTTGCACAGGGAAACCGCTCAGGACTGTTTCCATCCCTGTCAGG
>Ga0302207_1000392_pt1 | contig 17703 bp, 9 predicted proteins | sample II_Fen_E2_2_FD_198792 | JGI IMG/M metagenome (GOLD analysis project Ga0302207, IMG submission 198792) | Peat permafrost microbial communities from Stordalen Mire near Abisko, Sweden - II_Fen_E2_2 | ecosystem: Environmental > Terrestrial > Soil > Wetlands > Permafrost | place: Sweden: Abisko...
AATCAACTTAATCAACCTAATCATGGCTACATTTAATATAGATATCACCAGAGAACATTGCCCAATGACTTTTGTAAAAACAAAAATAGAATTGTCTAAACTAAAACAGGGTGATGTACTGAATGTATTGGTCAGTGAAGGCGAACCACTCGAGAATATACCCAGAAGTTCCGTTGAACAGGGTTATAATGTGCTTTCAGTTACTGAAACAGAGACAAAGGGAACGCATCTAATCGTCATACAAAAATGATAAAGATCACAGAAGCCATTCTGAATGGTATTATCCGTCAGGCACAGAACGAACTGCCGAATGAAACCTGCGGTTTGCTGGCAGGGACAGGAAATGTGGTCCATAAGCAAATTGCCATGACCAATACCGATCATAGCCCCGAACATTTTTCTTTTGATCCTTCCGAACAATTCCAGGCACTCCGGACAGCACGTTCGCAAGGATTTGAACTCATTGCCAATTATCACAGTCACCCCGAAACTCCTTCACGCCCATCGGTGGAAGATATCCGTCTGGCGTATGATCCGGATATCCTGTACCTTATTCTTTCTTTAGCCGGTGAAATACCGGTTCTAAAAGCATTCCGCATACAAAACGGGATATCTGTTGAAGAAACCATTGAAATTGCTGATTAAATGGGTCTGTTGAATACCCCCAAAACCAAATGATCACATCGGTCCCACTGGAATTGAATTAGTTATAGAATCTGTAACTGATTAAATTTTTTTTATGAAATAATCTGATTTCAGGAAACTTAAAATTCTGGTATCAAGAATTTATTTTCTTATTTACTATCCTTTCCTTCTTTTTTTCTTTTCTTTTTACTCTTTTCTCACTCCTCACTTCTGATTCCTTTTTCTCTGCCCGTCAACTTAATATCCGGGATTTTCACATCCGGTACTTCCACTATTTTACTGACCCCGAAATGATTCATAACTATGTTGTTTTGTTCAAATCATCCGGTAAAAAACATCCGTGTCAATAATAATCGGACGAAGTTCTGTTCTCAAAATCATGGGAAAAAATAAATATTTATGCATGTAATACGGTCATTATCCAATAAATAAATATTACACAAAATATGGTTTTATTATAATATCCTACCAAAAAATCTACATCTAAAAATAAAGAATAAATTTATTATGTAATACTAAAATTTAAAAATGTAGTATAAAATGTCAATAAAAATTAGTTGTGTCGTTGGACTGTTTATTTAACTAACTAATTGATAATTATAAGTTGTAAAGATTGTAAATTTACTTCAGGTATAAATCTTTTAAGTTGGTCCCTGATGCATTTTTGGATCAAAATGCAAATTATTAATCAGGGATCTCTCAATAAAAGGTGCCGGGTAATGATCTAAATTCAATTTTTATGAAGCATTTTTTTACCTTTTCTTTCTTTGTAATTTTTACATTTTTTGCCTGTGTTTCTGTTTTTGGTAAAGACAGTAGTTTTAAAACAAACATAAACGGTTATGAAAATGTGACAACCCGAAATGTGAATATATCTCTTTTTTCCTCTGCCGGTAGAATAAATTCAGAAGCGCTGAATAATTCATCCTCCTTTTTTAGGATTAAAGATTCGAAACGAGAAAAATCAACTGCTTTTGCCTCCGGAATAAATGTTCCTACAGATTTTATCCGATCATCCGGCGTTAATGTAACACAACCTACCCCCACCAATTTACCCGGTGAATATCCCATAAAGCTTATCCATTTTGTAGATTCTACTGATCATAAGACTTATCAGAATAGCCCGATAGCTCGTTCAGCAAGTGCAGTGCCTGATGTTACTCTTTATTCAACAGAATATATTGGTACTATTAATGGTGTCCCTGGTTTTAAATTTTGTAATTCATCAACAGATATATTATTTACAAATGGTTCAACTACAGTAGCTACGAATACCGGGTATGTTATAAACTGGGGAGATGGTTCTCCCGATTTTTCCGTAGCTTCCTGGAATTCAGTAACCCATCACTATGCGTTCGGTTTATGGACCCTGACGTATACAATTACCGGAGGCACCGGGACTACACTCACCAAAAAGTATAAAATATTAGTCAGTTCATATGCAAATGTTTCATTTGGTTCCGACAACAGCTCAAAAGATGTTTGTGTCGGGTCAGACTATTCATTTTTAATCTCTAATACCGAAAGTAACCCGGAAGGTACCACTTATACCTTAACCTTCAACGATGGAACTCCTGCCATAGTCTACAATTCCACTCCTCCTGCTAAAGTAACACATACCTTCAATAAATCTTCCTGCGGATTTAGTAGTACAACTTCTACAGGAACATATATAAATTCATTTTCAGCAACAATAGTTGCATCGAGTCTCTGTGGAACAAACGCTGTAACCCTTGCTCCAATATATGTATCAACACCTCCGAAAGCCGTACTTCATCTCCTTTCATCCAGAGTATGTGCCAATGTTCCAACAACTGTAACCGATAATTCCAGCGGATATGAAATCACCAGTACGGATCCCAATTGTAAAGCTCCTAAACGGGTATGGAAAATTACACCCTCTTTAGGTGTCACGCTGTCGGGTGGATCGTATGGAAATGATTTCGGAAATAATTCTCCAACAACATGGACGCAAGGGTCAGCAACAATAAGTCCCCAATTTTCTATTCCGGGAACTTATACCATCAAATTAATAGCCGGAAACTTTTGTGGAACTGATGAAACAGAATCCACAATTGTGGTGGAACCTGCATTGATCCCTCAGTTTTCCATTGCAAAGGAAGGTTGTGCTCCTTTTTCAGTTACAGCTGTAAATACGACTGATTTTACAAACAATGCTGCAGTTACCTGTTTGTGGGAAGTTACTTATTCTCCCGGAAATTGTGGAATAGCCCCCGGAATTTGGAAGTTTACAAATAGTACTGATAAAAATTCATTAAATCCTTCTTTCAATTTTACGACTCCAGGAATTTACATCTTAAAACTTTCATTATTCAATTCCTGTGGTGTAGTAAGTACAACCCAAACTGTACAAGTTACCAAACCACCTACAGTGAGTATCAATAGCATTGCAAATTCATGTGATGTGGCTGTTATTCATCCTGTTGCCATAGTAGATGGTTGTGCACCGGTAACAACACCTTTAACTTATTTGTGGAGTTTTCCGGGTGGGACTCCAAATGCCTCATCCTCTCTTATCCCGGGTACAATTAATTATTCTACCCCGGGGACATATATCGTTTCTTTTAAAGTCACCAATCCCGATTGCGGTTCTTCAACTACAGCCACTAAAGCTTTTACTGTAAATATTATCCCGATAGTTAATCAACCAGAAAATCAGGAAATCTGCAAAGGAATTAAAACAACTGATGTTGTTTTCGTCGGAAATTTAGCCAATACGACTTATTCCTGGACAAATAATAATACCGCAATCGGATTGTCAGCATCCGGAACCGGTAATATCTTATCGTTTCAGACGGTCAATGCTACTACTTCGACTTTAACAGCTACAATTAATGTAACTCCTTCAGTAAACGGATGCACCGGGGTTACTAAGACGTTTACAATTAAGGTAAATCCCATTCCAACTTTAGCCCCCATATCGAATGTAACATTTTGTAATGGTCAGACAAGTCCGGATATTATCCTGTCGGGAAATGTGGCTGGTTTAACTTACAGTTGGACAAATAATACTCCTTCAATTGGATTGTCAAATTCAGGTGCTGGCAATGTGCCTGCATTTATCGCTACAAATAACGGAATTACTCCCGTTACTGCAACCATTACAGTGATACCGACTGCCAATGGTTGTTCCGGCACACCCCGTATTTTTACAATAACTGTCTATCCTACATCCCAAGTCACTCCGATACCAAATGACACTTTGTGTAATAATCAGACCTGTAACAGTATACTCCTTACCGGTAAAGTCGCTGGTGCAACATACACCTGGACGAACGACCGTCCTTCGATTGGATTGCCTGCCTCCGGGAATGGAAATCTTCCTGCCTTTTTAGCTACGAATTTAGGAACCGTTCCGGTGAATGCAACTATTGTTGTTACCCCTTCAGCAAATGGATGCATCGGAACTTCATTTAGTTTTAGTATAATTGTAAATCCTGTCGTTACGGTTAATGATGTAACAAACCGGATAGTTTGTAATAACTCCCTGATCTCTCCCATACACTTCACCGGAAATACTCTCAATGCTTCTTATAACTGGACAAATACAAATACTTCCATTGGACTGGCAGCTTCCGGAATGGGGGATATATCGCAGTTTGTTGCACAAAATACAGGTTCGGTTCCAATTATTGATACCATGACAGTAACCCCGACAGCAAACGGTTGTAGTGGTGGATCTGAAAAATTTACTATTACGGTTAATCCAACTGCAACGGTGACCCCGATAGAAAACCTTGTTTTGTGTTATCATCAGAAAAATGATATACTGAATATTACAGGAAATGTTGCCGGTTCAACGTATACTTGGACAAATGATAATCCCTCAATCGGATTGGCACCTACCGGAACCGGTAATATTCCTTCTTTTATTGCTGAAAATCCGGGAAATACATCCCTGACTGCCAACATAACAGTGGCAACAACAGCTTTTGGTTGTATTGGAATCCCTGATTCTTTTAGCATAACAGTTCACCCATTCGTTACTGTTAATGATGTTGCCGGCCAAATTGTCTGTGATAGCTCCCTGACTTCTGACATAAACTTCTCCGGAAATCGTTCGGATGCTGTATATGTCTGGACAAATTCAAATCCATCAATTGGGCTGGCTGCAAGTGGTACCGGAAATATTTCACAATTTAAGGCTTATAATCCGGGCTATTTTTCAATTATAGATACCATTACGGTGATACCGACTGCAAACGGATGCTCTGGAACTCCTAAATTAGTACTCATTACGGTCAACCCAACTTCGAAAGTAGCTCCGGTTGATGATGCTAATTTATGCTATCAACAGGCAAGCAACAAAATCATACTTACAGGAAATGTAGCTGGTTCAACCTATTCCTGGACAAACGATACACCATCCATTGGATTGGCAGCATCGGGCACAGGAGATATCCCTTCTTTTATTCCGGAAAATGCAGGAACAACCCCCATTAAAGCTACGATTACTGTCACACCAACAGCATATGGTTGTTCTGAGACTCCTTATGTTTTTACGATGACCGTAAATCCGCTGGTTACTGTCGATGATATTCCCAGCCAACTGGTCTGCTACAACTCACAAACTGCTGTGATAAACTTCTCCGGAAATCGATCCGATGCTACTTATTACTGGACAAATACAAATCCTGAGATAGGGGTGCCTTCAGAAGGAACCGGCAATCTGACTGAATTTATAGCAATAAATAAAGGTGTAACTGCCATAACAGCAACAATTACGGTAGTACCACAAGCTAATGGCTGCAATGGCTTGCCCAAATCATTTACCTTCACTTTCTATCCATTGCCGGAAGTAAATCCGGTTAGTGACCGGAATAATTGTAACAACGAGAAAAATGACAGCATTCACTTGTCGGGAAAAGTGATGGGTACCACATATACCTGGACAAACGACACCCCTTCCATTGGACTGGCGGCATCGGGTGCCGGTGATATTCCCGGGTTTACATCTGTCAATACCGGAAATGCTCCATTGAAGGCGACCATCACCATTATTCCAACAGCGAATGGTTGTGCAGGAACTCCCTTCTCTTTTAATATTACCGTACAACCCGTCCCTACTGTTATACCGCAAAATATATCAATTTGTAACGGAGGAGTATTTACCATTTTACCTGTAAATGGCAATGGCAATATTGTTCCGTTGAATATCCATTATACCTGGAGCGAACCGGTAATAAGCCCGTTAGGATCAATTACAGGCAGTTCGTTGCAAACTATTCCCCTGGATTCAATCAGCCAGAGGTTATTTAACTTAAGTCAGCAAAAGGCTACAGCCACCTACACTGTAACCCCACTGTCAGGAACGTGTCCCGGCAAACCATTTACGATAGTGGTAACCGTGAATCCAACCTCTGACATTTTATTCTCACTCCCCAATCAGACCATTGCATCCGGAAAAACATCCCAATTGATTACTTTTCCTGCTGTAACAAATGGAACCGTGAATTATACATGGGCAATCAATGTCCCGGCAGGTGTTTCCGGTCAGATACTGCCTGATTCGAACAGAATAGATCCACAAATACTTGTAAATACAACCAGCCTGCCACTTACTGTTACCTATACTGTAACATCTGCTTTTGTAGATGGAAGTGGCTGCGACGGAACTACTGCCAGTTATACAATAACAGTGCTTCCTCTTATCACTACCTTAAGTGTTACTTCGGGTTTTAACGGCTATAATATCAGTGTTACCGGCGGTACCGACGGCTGGATCAATGTTACGGTGGCAGGTGGATCGGGCACCTATACCTATTCATGGACCGGACCAAATGGATATACTTCTTCAACACAGGATCTTACTAATTTGCCGGCAGGCGTTTATATCCTGACTATTTCTGATGGATATTCTGATCCGGTGGTATTGGTATTCACAATGACAGATCCATTGTTACTGGTACTACAGGAAGATTTTGCTTCCCACGTTAATATAGCCTGTAATAGTGACTCTACAGGCATAATTAAGATTGATATTGTTCAGTCGTCTGTTGGACCCTATGATTATTCACTCGTGAATCAATCCGGTGTAGTTGTGGCACAGACAATGGATACAACGGCTGTTCATTTCGTGTTTCCCGGATTACCGGCAGGAACTTATCAGGCTATAATAACAGATGCCAACGGAAATTTTAAAACACTGACCGGTATCGTGATAACAGAGCCAACGGTACTTTCAGTTTCGGTATCTTCCGTTGATGCAGGTTGCTATGCGGGTAATACCGGAAGCGCAACCCTGGCAGCAGCAGGAGGCTCAGGCTCATATACCTATTCGTGGAATACAATCCCGGTTCAAACTACTGCAACTGCTTCAGGTCTTCTCAAAGGAAACTATACGGGAACTGTGACTGATAGCAATGGCTGCTCTAAAACGATTGCCGTAACAATTTCTGAACCAACCGATATTCAGATTATTACTGACACAAAGAAAGACAATACCTGTTTTGGGGCTATGGATGGTGAAATCTTAATTACAGTTACCGGTGGAACACCGGCATTGGACTTTACATGGACTAAAGATGGTGTTCCATTTGCTAAAACTGAAGATATAACTAATTTGAACACCGGAGTGTATGTCGTTACTGTCTCGGATATAAACGGCTGTGGTCCAAAAACAGCTACATTCACCATTACCGAACCACCAGTTATCGATATCAAACTCATCAGTATAAAGAATATCACCTGTTTCGGAGACAGTACCGGTACGATACAGGTGAAAGTTACCGGAGGTGTGCCAATTGAAAAAATAACTGGCGTTTTTGAATATACTTATGCATGGACGGGTCCAAATGGATTCTCAAGCCTGTCGAAAGATTTGACTGATTTAATCGCTGGGACGTATCATCTTACTGTTACCGATGATACTGGCTGTTCTAAAGAATTACAGGTGGCTTTAACTCAGCAGGAGAAAATTGTGCTGTCACTCGAGACGAAACAAATAAGTTGTTATGATTCTAACGATGCATCCATTAAGTTAAACATCTCTGGAGGAGTTAAACCTTATCAGATTAAATGGAGTAATATGGGCGCCGGTACTTTTCAAGATAATCTGTCACCGGGCAATTATTCGGTATTAGTTACCGACTCGGCAGGTTGTCAAATGGAAGCTGGCGTCAGCATTAGCCAGGCAAAGTTTTATATTCTCCCGGTCATTCTCCCGGTTACCTGTTTTGGAGAACACGATGGAAGTATCAGTTTAAATATTGTTGGTGGAGTGCAACCCGTAAAATTAGTATGGGAAGATAATTCAACCGATGGAAATGTCCGAAATAATCTTGGACCGGGAAGCTATACCGCATTTCTCAGTGATGCAGCATCCTGCTCTTTTAAACAGACATTCATTATTCAGGAACCTCTGAAGATGGAATTAACGGCCTCTATAACAAATGCATTCGATTGTAATATCCAAAACAGCGGTGCTATAAGTTTAATGGTAACGGGGGGTACTTCTCCTTATAAATTTGAATGGTCGAATAATGCTAATACAGAAAAACTAAGTAATGTGCCCGCAGGAAATTATTTTGTTACTGTCACTGATTCAAACGGTTGTAATATTACAGGACAATATCAGGTATTAAGACAGGTGCCAATTAAGATCAATGTAACTTCTAAAACTGATTATAACTGTCTTACAAAAATAATAAAAGAAATAAGTACTGCCGATATAACCGGTGGAGTCCCTCCTTATCAGGTAGTCTGGTCCAGCGGAACGGTAAGTGGAGCGGGTAATGAAGTAATGGAAACTACTCAAAGCGGAATGGTCACCTTGCAGGTTTCAGATGGATCAGGATGTACTGCTATCAGTTCGTTCAATGTGAATATCCAGAATCCCGGAATAAAGTATCAGATGATGGATTGTAATAAATTTGCTTTTCAGTTTGATGCTGTTGTCCCAAATGAGAACGAAAGTTATACTTATTCATGGGATTTTGGTGATGGCAACATTTCGACACTTCAAAACGTACAACATGTCTATAATTCAACCGGAAATTTTACTGTGGAATTAATACTAAAAAGTCAGTCGTGTACCAGCTATTATAAACAAATAATAAATGTGGCGTCGGCTCCTGTTTTAACCATCAATAAAATTCCGAAATTCTGTAACGGTGATTCGTTGATTATACACGTCAGTGGAGCTCAAACGTATCTTTGGAGTGATAATTCCCAGAACGATAGCATTATTATAAAACATGCCGGAAATTACACGGTCATCGGCACCTCAAATACAGGTTGTGTATCCACACTGGCTTTTACAGCCTCTAACTACGAATTTAATGAATATACCATTCAAACTGACCGGAATGAAGTTGCCAACGACAATAAACCGGTGCATTTATGGAGTGAAAATATTGCAACTTCTCAATATTCATGGGATTTTGGCGATGGAAAGACCGATCAGGGAAGCGATCTGACTCATGTATTCGATGTGACAGCTGATGGATACTATGACGTCAAACTAAGAATAATTAATGCGCACGGTTGTGTCCAGGATGTAACTAAGCGGATCTGGATTACACAAAACGTAATGCCCAATACTTTTACTCCAAATGGAGATGGGAAAAATGATGTGTTTATGAAAGACTGGCATATTCAGGTTTATAACCGGAACGGGATTTTATTATACGAGGGGAGAGATGGATGGGACGGTACCCATAAAGGTGCACCGGTTACTAACGATACTTATTTCTATGTCGTATATTATTCTGCCGAATCCGGCTCGAAAACCAATACGGGTTTCGTAACAGTTCTCCGATAATTTCTATATAATGAAAAAGATTATCTGTTTAATATTGATCAATGTGCTGATTCTATCCGTGATGGCTCAATCGAATATCCGGTTGAACAATTACATGAGTAATACGTACTTTATAAACCCGGCTTCCATAAACGATATAAGCCTGGCGGAATTTAATATGGCTGCCCGAAAACAATGGGTTGGGTTCCCCGGTTCCCCGGTGACATTTCTGGCTTCAGCGACCACGTATGTCGAAAATATGAATACACAATTCGGGTTGAAAGTGGTGCAGGATAAAATAGGGTATACTTCTACCACGGCGATTGATTTAACCTATGCCTATTCCATGCACCTCCAGAGAGATTGGCAGTTGCATTTAGGACTTGCAATCAGCTTTCAAAATCTGTCATACGATATGTCCTCGCTTATTTTTCCTGATATCGACGATCCTGTCAGCAACAAACTGTTGAATGTGAGTAATTTTAATTCAAATATCGGAGCCGAATTAACTAATAAATCATGGAAGTTCGGAGCTTCAAGTCTAAATATCTTCTCTCTTTTTTCAAACATAAACAACCAGTTCCCGAATACTAATTTCATGTATGCTTCCTACCGGCAACGGTCACACGATTATTTCAACCTTGGATATGGCGTAAGTGGTATTCAGTATGGAAAATTGTATCAAATGGAATTCAACCTGATGAGTTATTTGAAAATTACACCTGAGACCGATGCTTTTCAATTAGGCGTTTTCTACCGGACCTGGAGCGAAATGGGGGCTGTTTTTGGAATTGACCTGACAAAGGCTATTCATTTGACATACAGTTATGATTTTAATGTGGGTGGGATTAGTCGAAGTTCAGTCGGTACTCAGGAACTCATGCTGACGTATAAGCTGCCAAAAGAATGGAAATGCAGGAATTGCTGGTATTAGTCGTTTGATAAACTCAACAAACAACCTGTTAACAAATCATACAACGGATCTGCCACATTCAAAAAAATAAAATCAAACAATCCTCCCAATTATTATTTTTTGTTGAGTTGCAAATCTGTTTTCAATACGCTTTGGAATCGACAACCTCATTTTTTTCAAATCAACCGGTGCATTATTACTCAATAAAAACGGAAAAACAGACTTCCTGTTTTATTTGAGAAGTCGAATATTTTAGGTAAAAAGCACAAAATAATTTAAAAGTATTCTGTCCTTTAACAGTATAAATAAACTACAATTCCTCATTTTAACTACTTTTTTTCGACCATTTTCAATAAAAAACAAAAATAATGCCCTGAAAATTTGGCTCGTACCAACATGTTTTTGTTATTTTGCACCCGATTTGAATAAAAAGTACACCAAGTGAACCAAAAGTATGTCTAAAAATCTTGTTATAGTAGAATCTCCGGCGAAAGCCAAAACCATAGAAAAATTCCTTGGAGCCGATTATCACGTAATGTCCAGTATGGGACACATCCGTGATTTAGCTGAAAAAGGTCTCGGTATTGATTTTGAAAATAATTACGAACCGCAATATGTTGTTTCTACCGATAAGAAAAAATTAGTCGCCGAATTAAAGAAAGCCAGTAAGGAAGCCGAAACCGTATGGCTCGCGTCCGATGAGGACCGGGAGGGTGAAGCCATTGCCTGGCACTTGTATGAAGAACTGAAACTGAAAAAAGAAGCTACCCGCCGGATCGTTTTCCATGAAATTACAAAAGATGCCATCCTGCATGCCATAGAGACACCGCGTGATATTGATATTAACCTGGTGGATGCCCAACAGGCACGACGGATTCTCGACCGGATTGTAGGATTTGAATTGTCGCCTATCTTATGGCGTAAAGTCCGTCCTTCCCTTTCTGCCGGTCGTGTTCAATCGGTGGCCGTACGATTGATTGTGGAACGTGAACGGGAGATTAATCAGTTTGTACCTGAAGCTTCATACCGTGTGAGTGCCCTTTTCAATTCGGTTGACAGCAATGGTAAACCGATCGAGTTAAAGGCCGAGCTGCAACAACGATTTGCAACCAAACCCGAAGCCACAGCATTCCTCGAACTTAGTAAAAATGCACAATTCAGCATTGACAATATAGTGACCAGGCCTGCAAAGAAATCGCCGGCACCACCCTTTACTACTTCAACCCTTCAACAGGAAGCAGCCCGTAAGCTTGGATATTCGGTATCTCAAACCATGCAGGTGGCTCAACGACTTTACGAAGCAGGTAAGATTACCTACATGCGTACCGACTCAGTGAACCTGTCCGATCTGGCGTTGAATACTTCTAAGGCCGAAATTATCAGCATGGCGGGACAGAAATATGTTCATAACCGTCAGTTCAATACCAAGACCAAAGGTGCACAGGAAGCTCATGAGGCCATTCGTCCGACTTATATGAATGCACATACGGTCGATGGCACTTCTCAGGAAAAGAAACTTTATGAATTGATCTGGAAACGGACTATAGCTTCCCAAATGTCGGATGCTGAACTTGAAAAGACTTCAATCTACATTCATGTATCCGGAAGCAAACATCAGTTTGTGGCTTCGGGCGAGGTGATTGTATTTGATGGTTTCCTTAAAGTATACATGGAATCAACCGACGACGACACCGATACGGTGGATGAATCTTTATTGCCTTCCATGAAGAATGGCGAAAAACTTAATTATCTTGAAATTGTTGCTCAGGAACGCTTTTCTCAGAAACCACCGCGTTATGCTGAAGCCTCCCTGGTTCGCAAACTCGAAGAACTGGGCATTGGACGTCCTTCTACCTATGCACCGACCATCTCCACCATTCAAAACAGGTTGTATGTCGAAAAAGGGGACCGTGAACCTGAAAAACGTGATTCAAACGTACTTACCCTCAAAAGTGGCAAGATAACCGACCTGATAAAACCAGAAAATACAGGGGCTGAAAAATCTAAACTGTTCCCTACCGATATTGGTACTGTGGTAACCGATTTCCTGACTGACAACTTTCCAGAAATACTGAATTATAATTTCACTGCCGATGTTGAGAAAGAATTCGACAGTATTGCTGATGGCGAAATAAAATGGACTGTTGCCATTGACAAATTTTATAAGAAATTCCATCCTATTGTCGAAGATACCATGAAGAACTCCGAACGTCAGGTAGGCGAACGGATACTGGGTGTCGATCCCAAGAGTGGCCGCCAGTTATCAGTAAAAATCGGTAAATACGGACCTCTTGCGCAAATTGGTACCGTAGAGGAAGAAGAAAAGCCTGTTTTTGCCTCTTTACGGCGTGATCAGTCCATTGAAAGCATTTCACTGGAGGATGCTCTCGAATTATTTAAATTACCCCGTACGGCCGGCGAATTCGAAGATAAGGTCATGACAGTGGCCATTGGACGCTTTGGACCGTATATCCGTCATGATGGAATGTTCTATTCATTACCCAAAACCGACGACCCGATGGAAGTCACTGCCGAACGTGCCATTGAGATTATCGAAGAAAAACGGGAAGTAGAAAAAAATCGTATTATCCAGACATTGGGAGAAAATAGCGAAATACAGGTCTTAAACGGACGCTTTGGCGCTTATTTCACCTGCGATAAGATCAATTATAAAATTCCGAAAGGAACCGATCCTGCTACACTGACCTTAGAGAAATGTCAGGAACTGATCGTTGCTCAACCCGATGCCGGCAATAAAAAGAAACCATTCGGGCGTAAGGCGGCAGCTGCCAAACCCGAAAAGAAAGCTCCTGCAAAAGCCCCTGCCAAAGCAAAGGCTCCTGCTAAGGCAAAAGCAAAAGTAGCTGCAAAAACAAAGAAATAATATATCACAGTTAATATAACGCAGTAATATCTTTTAAACGAATTTAAAAATGAAAAAGCTATTCTTATTATCTGTCCTGTTTGTACTCGCCTTAACGGCCTCGTCACAAACACCACTCATTATCACTGAAGGAGAATCAACCATTGTATACGCATTGCCCAAAACGGAACTCTGCATTCAGGTTGAAACCGAAAAAACAACCGTAAAACCGGGGACCTTCTACCGCTATTCGGAACGTTACCTGGCCGCTAAAAATGTCATCACCGAAGAAAAAACAACTTACCGGTTGAAAAGTGTAAAAGTCAATCCACGTGCTGTTCCCGATCCGGCAAGGACCTATTCGTATATCCCCTCCGGCTCGCAACCCATTCATATTTCTATCAATGCCAAAGGAATTCTTTGTGGGGTCAATGTCCCTGTTGAAAAAGAAGCCGGTTGCACCGCTTCACCGGTGTTGCTTGTAAAAGAAAATTCACCATCCGTTGCACTGTTGCCTCTTGGCGAAGAATATATGATGGCAGGATCGGAAGCTAAAATGGCAGAAGGTGCTGCCAAACAAATTTACCGAATACGCGAAAGCCGCCTGAGCCTACTCACTGCCGATCAGGATAAACTCCCGGCCGACGGTGATTCGTTTAAATCGATGCTCGATGGAATGAATGCCATGGAAAGCCAGTTGACTGAACTTTTTATTGGTAAAATCACACGCGAAGTACAGGTTCAGACTATTTATATGACTCCGGCTGCTGCAGTGGCAAATGATGTGTTGTTCCGGTTGTCAGCTCTCAAAGGAATTGTTGCTTCCGACGATTTAAGCGGCACACCTTACTACATCAGTGTCAAACCTACGGATGTCAAAAAGAGTGGGAAAGAATCAAGATCATCGAATGAAAGGACTGGTCTTTTTACCTTATTGCCTTCTTCCACCCAGGTCACCATTGGTGATGGCGTGAATACCGTGGTTGCCGAACAATTCCTGATCCCACAGTTCGGGATTGTCATGCCACTTTCCGAAAGCCTGTTCAAACAACCCGCCACCAAAGTGTTTATCGACGCTCAAACCGGACAGTTGCTTAAAGTAGAATAGAAAAATAAATAATAAACAAAAATAAGGATTGTTCCATTATGTGGGATAATCCTTGTTTTTTTTGAGTTTTTAGTCGCTCCCCCGGTTGTATTTTTATCAAACTCCCGTTTCTTTTATTAATCATTGTGCAACACACCAAAAGTTGGAAGTCGACTTTTAAATTCCAACCTGTGGGATATTCCATTTTTTTTACTTTCTACCGATACATACCCACATCGACGATCAAGTATTTTGTAATTTACAATCCCAACTAATTTCTAATTTTTACGGTATGATATGTAACATTAAACGAAACAGATTATTTAATATGAGCACCATTAAAAACTCCTGTTACAATAAAAAATAATCATTCAATTTTTATGTTGATTTACCGGATTTAATTTAGTCAAATAACGGATAATCCCATTTTCTTTTTATATTTGCATTCCGGATACATATCAGACACAGAATGGTTTTGGATTGGTTTTGGATTGGTTTTGGATCCGAGGCTATTCCGATATATCAATCACTTAACAATCATTTATTAACCATACATATGCCATATATCTATATAGGTATATGGCATATATTTTGGAAATAAGTGAATATAATCTGGTTACCAAAACCAATCCAAAACCAATCCAAAACCAATTGTAGAACAATAGCGAAATGGTTTATAAGCAATACTCTTACTTAATAGAATCTGAAAGGAGTAGAAGTCTGAATATTAAAATGTTGGTTTTAATTTCGTTATTGAGTCTTTTTGATCAGGAGTTTTAGCGGATAATAATTTTTGTTTTTTTTTACCCGGGAATTTAAATCCTGTTGATTTCAAGGGATAAAAGTGGGATTAAATTGAGTTCGGGGGAAACTATTTCTAAATATATTTTGTAAAATCATAAAAAAAATTAAATGAATTTTGTAGTTTTGTGCTGATTAAATTAATACCATAGAATGCTTAAGTACAAGTTTGTCCGTTACGTAGGTGAACAATGGACACTATTTGTCAGGTAGAATTCGGTGCTGTTGGATTATTTATAAAAATTAAATTCCAACCAAATACGCTTCAAATCGTTATATAGGGTGTACCGTTGCATTAAAATACGAGTGTAACTATACGAAAAATAAAGAATTCTTTTGATTATAAACTTTTAAAATTCAGGGAAGGACACATACAATATGATTACAGATAAAGAAACAAATACGATTTATTTTTCGGAAAAGCTGGTCGAGCAATCACCGGAAATTGCAAATCAGATTTTCAGCACGATCGAGCAATTAGGTTCTAAGCCCCGTTTTTTGCCTGTAACCAAAGATATCTGGGCCAGGGATTATATGCCTGTTCAGGTGAATGAGCATAAATTTATCCAGTATACCTTTTATCCGGATTATCTGTTGAAGTTTGAAAATATAAAATCGGACCCCGACAGCATTTGTCTCGATCTTAACTTGTATACAGTCAAATCGGATATCGTTCTGGATGGTGGAAATGTGGTCAAATCGGATAATTGTGTGATTATGACCGATAAAATAATTCTTGAAAACAAAGATAAATATAATAAAGCGCAATTATTGAGCAAACTGAAGGATCTGTTTGAAGTCGACAAGATTGTATTAATTCCCTGGGACCGGGGCGAAAGATACGGTCATGCCGATGGGATGGTCCGGTTTATTGATAATGAGACTGTTTTGTTACAGGGCTATTACAACACCCGCAAAGACCTTTTCGAGGATGGATTTGTAGATTCACTGTTGGATTCATTAAAAGAGAATCATTTGAAGTATGAATTTTTGAATATCGATTATAACGAGAAGATAAACGCCAAATTTGCCTATTTGAATTATCTGCAAACGCAGGATTTCATCTTGTTACCATCGCTGGGTATCGATAAGGATGACGCAGCCCTGGAAAAAGAGATAAAGAAATATTTCCCGGGTTATAATGACCGGATCCGGAAAATAGACATGAATTCCATTATCAGCCGGGGGGGTGCCTTAAATTGTATTTCCTGGACGATTAAAGAATAACAGACGAACTCCTGTTGACAATCATTAAAACCGGATACAGGGAGGGTTTCATTTAAAGTGGAATCCTAACCTGCAAAACTATTTTAGAAGGCAAGGGTTTAAAATATGGTTTACATGATCGGACATGCATGCTTACACGGGGTTAAAACCACGGGATGTACTATCGGTCATGCCTACGGCATTGGCTTTGTGATTCCGTAAGATCCGTAGGATCGACCGATGTTGTAGCAATGGAATTTATTCCATTGAAATTAAAAACATTGGAACACACAATAATTGGCGATTAAATAACCTTGTAAAATATTCTAAAGATTAAAAAACACCAATTAGATTTATGTTAATTAAAAGACAATTCATATCTTTGAGGGTTGAAATCTTTAGCAACTAATATTTTTATAGTCATGCAATCAATCAAATATATTTCTTCATTGTTTTTTGACATGGTTTTAATCCTCACAAATCAGATCTGACAAATCGTTTTATGAAAACTAAGAAAATAGTAGTTAAAGACAAAGAAATCACGATTATTAATGTTGATGGGAAAGACTACATTTCTATCACAGACATGCTTAAAGCAAAGGACGGTGATTTCTTCATTTCCGATTGGTTACGAAACCGGAATACGGTTGAGTTTTTAGGAATATGGGAAACTGTTTATAATCCTGTTTTTAATTATGGCGAATTCGCCATAATTAAAAGTCAGGCAGGATTGAATAACTATAAAATTAGTGTAAAAGAATGGGTGGAAAAAACAAATGCTGTAGGGCTAAAAGCTACTGCCGGCAGATATGGTGGAACATATGCTCATCCGGATATTGCATTCGAATTCGGAATGTGGATTAGCCCAGAATTTAAAATTTATCTGGTCAAAGAGTTTCAACGCCTAAAAGAAGACGAAAACAACCGATTAAAACTAAATTGGAATTTGCAACGTACCCTGGCTAAAATCAACTATCATATACACACCGATGCAATAAAAGAAATCCTGATCCCCAATGAATTATCGAGACAAGAAGCATCATTTATATTTGCCAACGAGGCAGATATGTTAAACATGGCATTGTTTGGAAAAACAGCAGCTAAATGGAGATATGAGCATCCCGAACGGGAAGGAAACATAAGGGACTATGCCCTCCATTGAACAATTGGTTGTTCTCACGAATCTTGAAAGTTTAAATGCAGTGCTTATTGATCAGAAAATCCCTCAAAGTAACCGATTATTACAACTTAATAAGATAGCCATACAACAACTCAACGTGTTGACAAATAACCCGACCATGAAAAAACTAAAATAAGAAAATATTATTATTGCTTACGAATCTATTTTGCACAGTTCATCTGTTTATTACATTCAGAAATGTATTGTTATTCACATACGCTTGATAAAACGATTTATTCTTTTTTTA
>Ga0302207_1000394_pt1 | contig 17674 bp, 25 predicted proteins | sample II_Fen_E2_2_FD_198792 | JGI IMG/M metagenome (GOLD analysis project Ga0302207, IMG submission 198792) | Peat permafrost microbial communities from Stordalen Mire near Abisko, Sweden - II_Fen_E2_2 | ecosystem: Environmental > Terrestrial > Soil > Wetlands > Permafrost | place: Sweden: Abisko...
AAGCCCCCCTTTTATATCACGAACATTCCCCCAATATTTGTCAACAACATTCGTTCGACATTTATACCAATTATCTCCTATTGACATTTCTATCATTATGTGATTTATATTTTGAGTGGATTTTTGTTATCAGGTGAGAATGGTTGTTGGTTGATAATGCATTGTCATATTATAGATTATTATGATACATTATACGTTATTATATAATAATGTGTAGAAATGGTAAATAAATTAATTAGTACACGTTTATGATTTATTTGCATTTGTGGTTATATTTTTACATAATTGGTTTTATAATAAAAATTTATTAACTTTTTATTATAAAATTTCATACACGTTTATGTATGAAAAAATTTTAATATTCTAAAGATAATTTTATTTTAAGACTAGACAAGTGTATGAAATTGTTATATAATTTATATATAAATTATATAACAATTTTAGCTTTTTACATAAATGAGTATTTATGATAATAATATAGAAACGGAGGGTTTAATTATGTTTGAATTAAAGGAGATATTTACGCTAGCAGATGTTGTAAATATTTATAATATACCTAAACAAACTTTACACTCGAGATTAAAGAATTTAACAGAGGGTGTTGATTTTAGAAAGCTAGGTATAAGAATGCCAATTTTGTTAACGCCTAATGGTGTTGAAAAGTTAGTGTCAGAGCAAAATAAAAAAGCGATGTAAAACAAAAAGAAAGGTTTAAAAGCCTTTCTTTTGTTTTATTGAATAAACCAGTACCATGTTGGGGCTACACTATAAGTTAAACCTATTGTCTCAGCAGGTTTTAATGTGAATCTTCCAGTAACAATTCCTGTAGAACTTCCATTTATAGATACTGATGTTACTGTTCCTGAGAATATATATACATCTACATTTCTATGTGATGTATTTGTTACACTACTTCCACTAGTAGGTATACTTGGAGATGTCATAGGAACGTTTGTAGGATATCCGTAATTATCTTTTATGGTTATATAATTACTTGTGGAAGAATCAACATAATAAGCACTAGTTAAATTTTGGTTTAAATCGTTATCTTTTATCAATATAGAGTCTGATATGTGAGTTCCTAGTGTACTTCTTATAGATATTCCATAAGTTTTATTGAAATATAGAATATTATCTGAAAATGTTACTTTAGTACATGAATCATAATCGACACCAGGGTCGGGGACTGTACCATTACCATTATTATCTATTATGTTACCTACACAAGTTATCTTTTCAGCCCAGTATGCTGAATGGCCCTTACTCGTGTTATAACTAAAATGGTTACCCATTACAACAAAATTGCTCCTTAACCTAGAACCGTTGTATAAATCACAACCCAATAAATTATGGTGTGAACTATTTCCTACAATAGATATATTATCATTTGTGGTATATATTCCTGCATTTGAGTTATCATGTAGTTCACAACCTTTTATAACAACATCATTTGATTGTATTGATAATCCATTTGATGTTTCTCCTCCTGTTGTGTTATGGTGAACTTTAACACCTTCTATTATGCTTCCATTTGCATTAATTAGTAATATTCCACTTAAATCACAATATGAGTAGTCTCCACCTCTAATGTTTATTGTATTTACGCCTAGTGTTGAATGGAAACCACATCCACCGCAATATGACACTCTGCAATCTTCTATTATACCGTTAGTGACATTGTTATAAAACTCAATACCATTTACCTTTATATTTGTGAATGTGACGTTTTGTAATATTATATTATTTAAAGTTACTAAGTGTATTCCATTCCCTGTTGTTTGGTTAGTTCTATTACCATCTATTTTTATTTGAGAAATTTTTATATTATTTATATTAGAACCTTGTAAAACATGTGTGTTTTTTGAGTTGTTAAGTTTTATTATAGAACTATCACCATCACCGATTATTGTTGTATTTGCCGATAATGTTAATCCATCAACTAAATATGTTCCACTTGGGAAATAAATATTTCCACCTAAGTTTAAAACAGTTTGTATTGCTGTAGTGTCGTTTGCTACACCATCACCTATAACACCATATTTTTTAACATCCTTAATCGGTAAATCCGTTTTGTTAACTTTTAAGTTTATTGCGTCATTTAAAGATTTATTACTCTCTATAAATTGATTATTTATAAAATCATAAAACTTATTATCTGATTGTTGAAATACTTTTAACCCCTCATAAGGTCTATCTATATCACTTAAATTTATCACACTAAATCTTTTATCTATTGGCTTTTTCACCCTTAAATCAAATGGCTCATAAATTTTTTTCATTTCGTACCCTCCTAAAATTTAAATTCTAAATGTAAATTTGAATCTAATACGGTATCATTTGTAGTCAATATTTTATATAAGGTTATTACACCATTTAAGGTTAAATTTAAATTTGATACATTAAAAGCATTAATTAAGTTATATCCATTTATATCCTCTATTGATGATAAATCACCATATATAGCAGGGTATGAAAATATTATTTTTTGGTCATTTGGTGAATATGTGTTTACAATATCAGATTTTATAGTTTTAATACCTGACAATGATTTTACTAAAGTTTCATTTATTGTTGCGTTACTATCTACAACACCGCTATAGAAATTATTTATAAATTTTACACTTATTTTATTTGATTGAATAACTGTTTTTCCATCTAACACTTCTGCATAATATTCAACATCATTAGTTATTATATTACCATCTAAATAACTTTCATTTAAAGTAACTCCTGTTGATTTAGTTGATACTAAAATCCCATTTTTATAGTATTTTAATTGTGTTGGATTGTCAGTTCCTTTTACTATTGTTAAGTTAAGCATAACACCATTTATAGATTCTCCATTATTATATACTAACTGGTTAGGAGATATTGAGAGAGTTGATGTACCTTGTCTATAATTTATATCTGTTATTTCTTGATCAATTTGTAAAAACTTATTGTCTGAGTCTGTTTTATTATGTGTAACATCATTTTGTAAATTTGTTATTGCTGAGTTTATTTGACCAAACAATGTTTGATTAATTAAATTAGCTATAGTCCCATTTGTAATATATTGTTGCAACATTGTATTAACTTCTGTAACTATCTTTGCATCATAAGTAGATAATTCATTTTTAACGTATTCTTCAAATACAACTAACGCTTCACCCACACTATTAACATTTGCTACATTTTCATTAATCTTTTCTAAAACTTGTCCCATTTGTTCATACAATGTAAATGTTGGTTCGTACACATAAGGTTTAATATGAAAACACCTGAAAAACATTGATTCTATTATATTTGGTTTATAATTGTCAAAATCCATTTTAACAACTCCTTTTAAAATATTTGCATAAATAATTCTTCTAAATCATTAAATATAAGGGAAGGAATATTAACCATAATCTTTCTCCATTGTTCAATGTTTTGTGTAAATAAATACCCTGCCGAACTACCTTCTTGTTTTCTAGTGTATGTCTCAGAGCGATTATTGTTATTTACAATATCTGCTCCATTTGTATTAGTAGTTGTTTGGTCAACATCTGTGATATTGTCTTCTGTTGTATTAATAGTGTTATCATTTGTTGTTTTTAAATTTTCTGTAGTTTCACCTGTATCTGTTTCACTACCTGTATTGGTTACAAGATTATGGTCTGCTTTTGATAAGTAACTATGTTCTCTTATCTCATCAGCTGTCATCATGTTTTGTGCAGTGTTCATTTCAGCGTTTATAGTATCAGTAGAAATGTTAGGTGTTTTTGTATTATTAGAATTAATAGTATTATCAGAATTTTGTTTTAGATTTTCATCTCTTTCACTTTCTCTGTTCTCAGTAACTTTATTTTTTAAAGTTCCACTTTCAGTAGAAGTAGTATTTGTAGTACCGTTATCAATTACTTCATGTGTGAAAGTTTCTGTTAAGTCTACATTCCATAACGGATTAAATACTATATCTGTTGATTCTAATAATTGATTATAATAAACCATTATTTCTTCCATTTTAGTATTAAGTTTAAAGGAAAATAAATGACCAGTTTCAAAACCTATTTCTCTAAAATAAAAGTGTTTATAAATTTTATTATTTAAGTAATCTCTAAAATTAGTTATTGGAACGCCTTTCAAATCTTTACCTAAATCTGTGGGTATAAAGTTTTTAAAAGTGTAAAGGGGATAATCTTGCATGTTTATATCTACATTGGTGTTTTCAAGTAAAGTTCTTAGTTCCATTGTATATTTACTCACAAGTAGCATCCTCCTTAAAATCTTCACATTCTATTTCTTGTCTTAGGCTAACTTTTATATCTAGATTAAATCTTTCATTTATTCTATCTACGGCTAATTTTCTTTCTGCTAACATCACATCAACATTTAAGTTAATCATTTGATTGTTTGCATTTGCTTCATCTGTAATAAGTCTTTCTTTCTTTTGTGTATTAGCCGAATTTATTCCTAGCATATTGATTAAATCATTCCATTTTCTCTCTTTCAAATCTTCTAAATCTAATCCAATAAATGGTATTTTTATGTCTAATACTTCAAGACTTTTGGTATCTAATCTATCATTCCCAAAAATCATATATCCGAAACCATCATACTCCTTCATTATATTTTGCATTGTTAACCTTTGGTTTTCACTACTCTTCAAAATAACCATATTACGTTGATGGTATAAGTTATTATCTATAGTTCTTTCGATATCATATAGTCTTTTTAAGTGGTGTTGTAGAAGCACACTTGTTGGATACGAAAGTTTATTATTTCTTATTACTTCTATTTCATCATTTTGGTAGTTATGTTGATATCCATTGTTACCATAACAGTTCCATGCAATGGGTTCATCATAATGATTTAATTGGTCATACTGTGTACACTTTGTCATCATAAACCCAAAACTTTCATCATCTATAAAAGCTATTTGACCAAAATTAAAAAGAGTTTTTTCTATGAATCTTTCAGGAATATCGTTAGGTAGTTTTTCCCATTTAAACAATGAAGTAATCATTAACAATAATCTATTATAGTAGTGAATATAAGTTTCATTATTTAAAAAACTAGATTGGTCTACTTCATCAATTTTTAATACTTTACTTGGTCTTACTGAATTTCCCATTTTACACCTCCTTTAATATTGTCTAAATTTATCAGCTTTCCACATTGTTACACCTTTATTAAATATATTCTGAATTTCTTCTAAGTCCTTTTGTGGTAAGCTTCCATCAATATTTGCGTTTTGAGTTTTAATAAATTGATAATCTAATGTTGAGTATATGTCAGGGTATTCTAAGCTTCTTACAGGATAACCAAACATTTTCCAATAATCATTTGCAGTTTTTAGATGGTCTGTGTCCATGGTCATAAGCATTATTTTTATACCATTTTGGAATTGTATTCTATCCATAGCACCATCCTGAATTGAGGATAATTGATTTGGTTGCCTTTGTGCTTGTTGTTCTTGTAGCATTACGTTTGTAATACTTTCAAATCCTGTTATCGCACCCATTGGAGAACCTCCTATAGCACTTCCAACTATTCCAACCCCTGAACCTACCATTTTTAAATTATTCATATCCTGATTATTCATTAAATATTTAGCGTATGTGTTATTTGCAACGGGTAAAGATGTATTGCACTTAACTACTAAAGCATTTGAGTAGCTATATGTCTGTCCTCTATAATTTTTAGGTATCACTCTATAAAACGGTGTCTCTGATATACTTGATTGTATTTCAAACTCTACGATTTTACTTGGAAACCTGTTAGGCTCTAATTCTATAGTTTGGCCTGTTGACATGTCTTGAACAACTATTTTTGTATACGGTGAAGATAAACATTTTGAAAGTCCTAAGTTTACATTTGAGTAATCAAAGGTTATTGTTTGTTTTACCACTTCTTCAGGGTAATTTGTTCCTGTACATATTGGTAGTGTTTGTCCAGTTATTGCAGAAGTTATATTGTTTACGACAAAGGCTTCTAGGTTTCCAAGCGATGGCACATAAACAACACTATTTATTCTATCTCCTACACCATTATTAGCTAACACTTGTAAATCTGCACTCATTACATTTGCTTGGTTTTGCTTATACATCAGTACAAGTGATGGTATTGAAAAACCACCAATTTTAAATGAATATGCACTCGATGTGCTATTTTCTATTTTAGTTACATCTGAATTGCAAAATACAAAATAAGCACCGTTAAAATTAGTTGAAGTTGACTTATATTCTATTAACTCACCCGGTGAAGGTGTGTCTGCAAGAGTATTCATCCCATCTAATGAATGAGTTCTTCTTTCTATAAAAGATTTTTGAAAGTCCAATTCAAATTGCCAAGTTTGCCACACATCTATTTTTAATATTAATCTTGTAACATTGTCATTAACAAATTCAAAGCTTTCTATAAAGTAATAAAACCATTTACCATTAACTATTGTGTTTTGATATATTAAATAGTTGTACTTTATAGCGTCATAATAGTTAACTGTTATCTCCATTGTGTTCTCATGTCTAATATAGTTATAATCTCTAACTATACCGTTTGGCAGACTATTAAAATACGATTGTTGCTCTGTAGTATTTGAAAATTTTATTTGGTGTTCGTTATCGTTCGAAAGTGGTGTATCTACTAGATAAACTGTACCACGAGGAGGGGAAATCATTTAAGATTTCCCACTAAACATGAAGTTTTACATAGTAAGTATTTGAGTTATCAAGTCCAGTTAATTCACCACTTGCACTAGATGTTAATACTGTTGATGGTTTATTATCTACTGATACATCATATTGAGTTGTAACTGTTAATCCTGTTATTTTACCATCGCCTGCAACCCCTAGTGAACCTGTTGCTAAATCTACTGTAGCAGGTGTATAAGTGAATGCAATCGAGTTAGCCAATAAACTAAAACCATATGTTTGCCAATGGTGTAAATAATAATTTGTCATCATTGTATCACCATTATAAAAACTATCAGTTCTAAGCAAGTTCTCATAAATTTGGAAACATGATTTATCACAAAGAATCGCAAATATTGGTTCTCCTACAAATGAATCTATTGTAAGCGTCATTGCGTCAAGTTCTAACATAGACTTGTTAAAAGCAGAAGCCAATAATTCAACATTCATATTAACTTTTGCAGTAGAAGAAAGTATTAAAATTTGGTCTTTTTTAGGTGTCCATGTTTTAACCGGTGTTGCTCCTCCACCTTTTTTAGTTGCAAATTGGTTGTATTGAGTTGATGGGAAAACAATATTTTCTGAATATGTTTGAATTGCTTTGACTAATCTTTTTGATATATCTGCGTCCGTTAATGATGATTCTGTTTTTGCGTCATAAATATTATTTATTGTAAGCATATTATTTTCATATGCGTTTGCGATAAGTTCTTTAGTAAGTTCAAATTGTTCTATTTCATCACCGTTAGTCATAGAGTTAATTATGCCTTGTGTGAATTGGTCTAAATCTGTTAACGATGTGAATGCCCTTTGTAAGTCAGAAGGTGCAATAGTTACTACAAATTTACCCTTTCTATTTAATCTATAATAAGCGACTTTATTATCACTTTTAAAAACTGATAATAATTGAGTACTTGAACCATCATAAGTTCCGCCAATAGCAGGATTTGTATAAATTTCCTGAATATCTTGACCATATGGGATACCTCCCTTTTTAAGCACGCTTAATGGGTTTTTAAAGTTTTTAGCTTGTACAACTGTAAGTGCAACTCTGTTAACTAAAGAATCTGCAAATTCATTCATGTTTGGTGTATAAGAAAGAATAGCATTTCCTACTAGTAAAAAATTTGATTGGGTTGCAACTGGAACTGTATCTTGATAATTTTTAGAAGCATTACTTCTAATTGTATTTAAAACACTAATCATATTTGGCATTATAACATTTCTCCTTCACTATTTAATAAATCTTCAAATTTCATTGGTTCTTCAACCTTTTCTTCGATTTTATCTTCAACTTTTTTATCCTTTAGGGTGCTTGAAAAGTCACCAAGTTGAAGCATGATTTTATTATTTACATTTTTTAAACTTTCATTATGTGTTGTTAAAGTAGTTTTTTCATTTGTCAAAGTATCAACTGTTGTTAATTGTTGTGAGTAGTCTTCCCTAAGTGTATTAAGCATTTCGCTTACTTGTCCTTGGTCTGATAAATTAGCTAGGATATTTAATACTAACGCTTCATGTTCTTCTCTAGTCATTGTTTAACCCTCCTTAAATTAATGATAATCTAATAATTTCATAAGTAATGTTTTTTAAGTTCATACTTTCAAAATAAACATTTCCAAGTTTGTAATTGTCAATAAAACCTTTTAATATTAAACTCTTACCCCCTTTTAGTAACATTGTGTTAGGTGTATGGTCATCAAGTGTAATGGAGTAAACCATTTTACATGATGGGTCTAAATCTTTACTAACAAAATATCTGCCCACGCTTGAATCTTTCCATATACCATAATCATTACCGTTATATTTTAAAGTGAAATAGTGTCTTGACTTTCCTGTTTTCTTTCCTAAGAAATCATTGTTGTCTCTTAGGAATTTATTATCAATGGCATACTGGCTGTATGAAGTACCTGAAATTAATTTACCGAAACGTGTCTGTTTCTTCATTTTAATAAAATCCTCATTTTGTACCATTTCGACCAGTATGTCACCGTTTTTAAATTTATTAAATCTTTTTTGCCCGTTTAGTAGTATATTGAAAAATAAAAAATATGGGTTAGTAACTGTTATAGCATTTGATAAAAAGAAAACTCTTACATCTTGTCTTGCTCTAGCAACTGTTTCATATAAATCTAAGAAATTAGTTACTTCATCAGGTAAATAATAGTAGTTTCCTTTATCTAACACAAATTCATCAAATATAATTTTATTTACATTTGGGAACGATGTTGATTTCTCAATTTTAGCTTTTGAAAGTGCTAAAAAGTGACCACATATTTCTCCATCTATATAAGCTTTATATCCTTTTACTTTTAATTCATTATCAGGAAATTGTTCTTTAATAGCATCGAAAAACTGCTCTTTCTTACCATTTTCAAACTCTGTATCATATCTTCGTACATAGACGAATTGCTTCCCTGTTTTTAAGAAGTCTTTTATAGCCCAACCTGTACTCCAATATGTTTTTCCTGCTCCTCTATTACCTACTATAAAATTAAATAGAGCGTTATGTGTTAATGTTTCGTTACCGTCATAGAACATAGACATTATAGTTTTCTCCTTTCCGATATCTCATTTAGTTCTATTACAACATCTCACTAAACTGTTAGGTTTTTATATGTGAGATGTTATAATAAATAAAATGAGGTATTCAAATGTATATTTGCAAGTTTTCACACCAATTCTTCGAAACATCTGTTCATCACAGTCGAATAGTTTCGATAGTACAAAATATTTACAACTTGTACCTCTCCTATATTATAGTACACGTGCATGAATTTGTCAATCACGTGTATGAAATAAAGGTAAAAAATTTACTCTCTAATAGTAAATTCTTTCTCAACTAATATTGTTCCACCAGGTACACGTTTCTTTTGTAATTTTCCTTCATATTCTGCACCAATATCGAAGTTTTCTAGTTCAACAAACTCATGACATTTTGAGGGCATACCTGCACAAGTTATTTTCCACTTTTCTTCCTCATTTGATTTGGGTTTTTTCCCAAATTCCATATATGTTTTAGCCCTAAGATATTTCCCTTTAGAAAATATCAACTCATTGTCCCATGCACCAAGCTTTAACTCATCAACATCTAGTCCCTCAGGAATATCATAGCCTTCTAAATGCAAAGAATCTGTGTCTGCATATATAAACCTATGATATACTTTTTGTGCCGACCTGATAGTCTTGTTCCTTGCCCACGCAGTTATAAATGCCCCAACTGGGATATATAAGGCTTTTCTACTTTCTTCTTCACCTAACACGAATCTAATATAATCTTTTTCATTATCATAAACTGGATATTTTGATGTTACTGTAGGTGATACTGCAAATTTACCATATAAACTATTTAACATCAATTTTGCTACTTGTGTTTTCCCTTTATTTTTAGCTTTTTTATTTTCTATTTTTTCAGTTATCCATTTATCTATATATTTTTTAAACATTGTTGTACTTGATTTAAATTTATACCCACTTATATACTCTAAATTGAATACATCATAATGGTCTAAGAATAACTCTAAATCAACGCTTGTAAGAGTAAGAACAGGAGAATAGTCTCCACTATCCTTTAAATACTCTGTGTCGCTATATCTGTATATAGATTTTTTAATCTGAATCATAGGGATATGGTCTTTTTTGAGTTTAAATTGGCATGTGAGAATTTGTACATATAAAGGATAAACCTTATCATATAAATATTGCCCATCAAAATATAGAGGGTCACCATAGGGCATAGAATCGTTATACATAACAGATGGATATAATGAATTTACATCAAATACTAAACCACCGTTAATAACTTTACCTTTATATTTCTCATTTAGATACGTGAATCCACCCTTATAACTTTTTCTAATTACTTTATCTATATCCAATGGTAACTGAGGAAATAGTCTTTTATATAACTTACTATCTATTGTATTCTTGTACTCATGAAGTGCATCCGAACCGATTGTCATTTTATTCATTCCAAGTTCAAACATTGTATTCAATGCTCTTGCCATTATTTCTACATCATTTCTTAAATACATTATTTCATCGGTTGTTAACTCATGACCAATTTCTCTAATTTTACTGTACCCATCATTTATTAAATCACCGTTCTCATCAAATTCACTTTCCATTTCTAATTTTTTAAGTCCTGTTCCAAAGTCCTCAGCAATTTGTGCCACACTAAAATTAAGAATTTTCATACTATCAAAGAAAGTTACTTTATTGGTCTTATGCCCTTTTTTATTAAAACAAACTTCTATACTATAGAATTGACCCATATCACTTATTAAGGTAGTGTAAGTGTTGTTTTCTAAGTCTCTTTTATCTTTTACATGTTCAAAATTATTACGCTCTAACCAATACAAAATAAAGTCACCATCGAAAGCTAAATTATGAAAATAATAAGTAGAATTTTCTTGCTTGTCTGCACAAATTCTCATAAAATCGTCAATATCGTTTCCATATATGAAATTATCAGGGTTTCCAATTTCACATATACCATAAGCCCATACTCTACAATCTTCTTCTAAAGTTGTTGTTTCAAAATCTGCACAAGCAAGCATTAATTTAATCCTCCTTTACTTTAGATTCCATAGCTACCTTATTCCATGACTCTATTAAACTTTGTATATAGTCACGTTGTTCTGATGGCTCATAATTTGACATAATATCCATATCCTTATCTTTATAGTACATTTCAAGAAGTTTTGAATCCGATATTTTACCTATAACATTTGTAAACTCAATTTTCTCTGATGGTGTCATAACATCACTATTTTGAATACTATTTAAAAAATTTATCTTATATTGTTCTTGTTTTTCTTTTTCTGTCCTATCATACTCACCCATAGTTTTTTGAAACCATTTCCAATCACGTTTATCCATTTTGTTAAAATCAAATTTTTTTGTTCTAAACTCTGTTTCCACATCTTTTTGATTTGCAGGATGTATTGGTTTATTCCTTGAAGTGGTTTCAAGTTTTTCATAATATTTACGTTCTTTTTCACGTTGTTTATTAATGCTTTTAACTTTTAATTCAGTAATTTTCTTAGTCATCATAGGTAGAGATAAATTGTTTTCATTTGATACAATTTTTTTATTTTTTGGATTGTCAACTATCTTAAATATCTTAAATAATTCGTTTGTGTATTCTCTAGCTTTTTCTTCATTTGCAACAATTTTATCTCTTTCCGTATAATAGTTTTTCTTTTCAGGTAATTGGGATTTTGTAAAACCTTCTTTAATCATTTTATTAATGGTTCTATTATATTTTTTAATTTCCTTATCAAGTTTATCAAGTTCACCCTTACGCCATCTAAATTTAGCCATTTTTAGCACCCCACAATACTAATTATTTTATGTCAAATGAGGGTATAATTTTAATATCTTTTAGCGAATTATATTCTTTTACTTCATCGTTGCTTATTTTAATTATCCTGAATCCCCTTTTTTCTGTTAAACTATACTCTTTAATTCTCTCTAACAAATGTAAATCAACATTTAATCCAAATTTCTTTTTACATATATTGCTTTGTTTCTCATTGAATAGATATGTAAGAAATTTATTCAAGTATAATTGACTAGAGAATTTATATAATAGTTTAAAGTTTGGGTACTTTTGTGCATACGTGTATGGTGTTATGTCAAAGTTATACTCTACACCGTTTATTGTCATTCTTTACCTCCTCAATTTTTGTAAAAAATAAAGGGGATAAACCCCTATTATTTTGATGATACCTTATTTAAATTTTTAATTATTTTCTATTTTGCTCTTTGTAAAGTAAGTATTTTATTTTTACCACTAACAACTTGCTTTACTAATAATTTCTTAGGCTCTTTCCAAGTATCAGGTTGACCACTCATTGCAAACAATTTTGCAAGAGAACCAAATACACCTTTACTACATGTTCCATAACCTATACCGTCTTTATCTATTAAAACTGTTCTTGGAGCAACTGATTGTTCCCCTGTGTCTTGGTCTGTTAATGTGACCATTTCACAGTAAACATGTTTTACTTCTAATATTTGATTTATACAATCCCCAACATGTTTCTCTGTTGAGTTTATAGCATTAAAGAAGTCAACTTCTTCATCCTCTGTCAAATTTTCTATGTTTACACTACAATAACTTTGTTCTCTTGGTGTAGTTAAATCCAACATCATATTGTATCCATCATCTGTGTCGGCTACGATTGCAACTGATGTATTATTTACTGGTTTGTCATTCTCATCCACCATTATTAAATCTTTTTCTTCTACTTCAACTGTTTTGTTTTTATTCATTTTTATTACCTCTTTCATTATTTTATTTTTTGCATTTTCTTTTTGAATAATCTTATTTTACACTCTTACCTTACTTTTTAATTATTATGAAACCTTTTCTTGTGTTTCAATTTCTTGTAAATTTTCTTCTTGAATTTCTTCTGCATTTGTGATAAACTTTTGTAAATTCATTGAATATGTTTTTTCTTTTTCAATCGTTTCTTTTATCATCAAACTTTCACCTTTTTCGATAAAAGATTTAAAATGTTTTTCTATAGAAGCTTTTGAAAGTTTCTTAGTGCTTTCTAAAGTAGGTAGATTTTCAACTGTTAGAACACCGTCTACATACTTAATCTTTTCAGCTTCTATTAGAAAAAATTTTACTGTTCTTTTGATTTCCTTCATTATAACCTCTCCTTCCCTTTTATTGTTTCATGCACCTGTATGACCCTTACAAGTATTATTATATTATACACGTTAATGAATGTCAACACTTTTTCTATAATTTTCTTTTTATTTTTCTAAATTTTTCTTCACTATGAAATAATGTTTTTCTTTGGTACTTTTCTTGTAATTTCTCCATCTAAAATAAAAGCTATGTCCCCCTGTGTTTTCTTTAACGTAAAGTATGAATTGCTAGATGTAAATTTTCTACCTAATAATACATCTGTAGCACCGTATAAATAGTTATTCTTTAGTTTTATATCACCAGGGGTAGCAGGGTTTAAAACAGGGTCTATTGGGCTAGTAGTACCCGTAAACTCCATGTAATAATTATTTGCAGAAGTTTGTCTTCTATCTAGATGAGCAAGCAAAATATTGGGTCTTTCCCAACAAAAGCAGAATGCCGATGTTAATTCATTAAGAGAACCATTACCGCTTATAAAATCATCGTTATGTATATAACCATTTTTATTTATCCATTGATAATTTGCCCCTGTAGTGCTCAAATTCTGCCCTGTAAGTTCACTCCATAAAAAAGCTTCTTGATGTATTAAATCAACACCATATAACTCTAATTGTGTTCTTCTTCCAAAACTCCATTGACACAACCCTAAACCTATTCCATTTCCTACCTCAACAAGTGATGGGTCAAATTCGCTTTCTGCTTCAATGTTTCCCATAATGGATGCACTAGTTTTTTCGCTTAATCCCTTACTTCTAAGATAGTTCCAGACATTTAATTCTATTTCATTTTTTGTCATTATTTTACCCCTTTCAAAAAGCACCCATTAATAAGGGTGCTTTATAACATATTTAACTTACATCTTCAAAGAAGAATGAACCAAGTGTTTGTGATTTCATGTTATCATCAATAACTGTTACATCAAATACATCCCCAAAACCTATAACTTCATTTATTACATATTCTTTACCTATTGTGAGTCCTGTTACTCTATCAAACATATCTGAGCCATTAAAATACCCTTTAATCCACTCTGCATTGGATAAAGTAACAGGAATATTAACTTTTCTTTTTCCTGTAAATGGTATTATATTTGTAATGTTATCTAATCTTTCCATGGAAAACCCTCCTTTAAATTACGCATTATATTAGTATTGCTAATTAATCATTATACCATCCACCATCATGACAATATCCCGTACTTTTGCAGGAACAATTATCACATTCATTATCACAGGCTTTTTTGCACTTTGAACCATCATTCTTCCATTTATCATCACACATTGTACAACAACTTCCATTTTTACAACTTTTATTTATCTTATCCATTTTACATCTCTTTTCATTGTTATATATTTTTGTTCATACCCTAATTTAAAAAATATTTCTTTTGCTTTCATATTGATTCATCCTTTCCACAAATTGTGTATTAATTATTACCTGCATAATCACCATTTAAAAATAAATTTGCTTCTGCATTTCTTCTTTTTAACAAACCTTGACTTGTTTGTCCATTGGCTCTGTCATAAATTTGAAAGCTTTCCACTATTGCTATACCTTCGTTTACACCATTAATAACATTTTTATATAGTGTAGAATTAAATAATGTAGAAACCCCACAATTATATGCAAAACTTATTAGTGCATCTAACTGATTTTGACTCAAATTTATTTTTCTACTCTCCATATCAGAATTTATTAGTTCACCACAACTTTTAGCTTCTTCTTTCAACCATTGTATAGCCTGTTCTTTTGTACATGTTGAATTTAAACCATTTGGGAACGCTTCTGAATTAACTGAATAGGTAGTACCATATCCAATAGTCCAGTATCTTTGATTACCTTTGTAATACGGGTCTTCATAAGCTTTTAAATATAACCCCTCCCATCCACCTATAAATTCAGCACCTTTATTAGATAATACCACACCATCCCATGCTCCGTGTTCATCAAATGCATATTCTTTACCGTCAATAATCATTATACATGAATACACCATTGAACCATTAGGGTATAAATAATACCATTTGTCACCGTCTTTTACCCAACCAACACTCATTACACCGTCTTTTAAATAGTACCAATTGTTATTATCTTTCAACCACCCTGTTGCTTTTGTTCCGTCTTCATTTGTATAACCCCATATTTCTTCTTTTTGCCAACCCATATTATTTATCACCCATCCCTTCTGTGCTAGGGTCAATTATTATACCTAACAATATACATATAGTTAAAACTGTATTAAGTATATCACTCCAATTACTAGGAAATATATTACATCCTAGTTGCTGAGACAGTAACACTATAGCGCTTACTATAGCTATCCAAAAAGTTTTATTTGTTAATCTAGCTTTCCAATTAATACTCATTTACTTCATTTCCCCTTTTATTTCATTTATTCTTAAATGTGCCTGCTTGGTTGACTCGTCAATTCTAGTAACTTTTTCATCTAATCCACTTAGCTTATCATCGTATTTATCCATCTTACTGGATATTGAGTTTAAAGATTGAAATATCATATCTATTTTTGTACTAATGATTACTCCCTCCTTCGTCCCTTCTTTTATATCCTTTGTATTACTATTGTGGTAGACTAAAAACGCTATTACTAAGCTACCACCTGATATACAATAAGATATGTACAGCCCTATGTTTTCCATTTAACACCTCCTTACACAATATAATACACGTGTATGAAAATTTTGTAAAGCTATATATGGATAATAACCAAATCTTCTGTTGAATTATATTCCCAACCATTTAATAACCCTAATAAATTAAGATGTTTTAAAACTACTTTTCTATCGTTCGTCTTTATTATTACCTCACCTTTTTCGCACCTAGCTAAGTCATATGATATTGAATTTTTCTTGAACCAAGACTTCATTGTGTTTTTCAATTTTATCACTCCTATCATATAAAATAATTATCTCTTTTAGTATGGTTTGTTGATGTAAATGCTTCATTAATTCATTATTATTTTCATCCTGAGAACTCATTTTAAGTGTTGTCAATTTTTGTAACTTTTTTAAATTATGAATATATTGATATAGAAATCTATTCAATTTTATTCACCCTCTTTATAGAAATCTTTTAAAATATTGAATGTATTGTCATTAACTTCAAACATTATTGCAAGTTTTTTGGTAACTGTAGTTATTGGATATCCTGTAAGTGAGGAATGTATTAGCAGAAGTTTAATTTCATTATAGATATTTTTATCAATTCTCATGATGTTTCCTCCTTTTTTTATTCACGTGTATGAAGTTTGGATAAAAGAAAAGGGTTTGTCCCTTTCTTTTACCTTTTTTCAAAATTAGTTATCTGAATTGTTATACATTTATCTTTATAATCATTTCTGATATCAATTATTTCATCAACATGTATTCCAATTCTTCCATAAATAGTTGTGTTAAACACCATACCCTCACTAAACCACGCTTTTAAATCAGCTTGAAAATTTCCCTCTACACAATCAATTCTAAATGTATAATCTGTATTTGTTTGAAAAATTTTAATAATTCTATTTATCATAATTTCCACTCCTTTATCCTAATAAATATGACATTGAAAAACATATAACAAATATACTGGCTAAAGATATGATTAATGTTTGTAATATGAATTTAGCAAAATATTTTACCATTTCTTTCACCTCTTTTATTCTATTTTACATATAATAGAATGTAATTATCGTAATTTATTATTGTAGATTGATTTGGTTGATTTATTGGTTTATATTGTAAGGTATTATACATAAATATTGTTAATAATACCTTACAATATAATTAACTACTTACAACAAATATTGCAACAATTATTACAACAAGAATCATCCCCCTCTACAACATCACTATCATCACCAAAACTATACGAAAACATATCTTTTATTTCTATATTTAAAGTTTTTTCAATTTCTATATACTCTATTGCTAGTCCTGTATTTTTCACTTCATCAATATTAAAAATCATGGTACCCTTATAATCTTGAATCAACCCACTTTTAAAGTTCTCTTCAACAAGTTTTAATATCACCAATTTAGTTGTTTTATTACCTTTAAATTTTTTACCTAAAGCATTAACAATATCTCTTTTATCCATTATAACAACTCCTTTATTCATTAAATATACTTATTAAAATAAGTATATCATTAACGTGTCCTAAATGTCAACATTTTCAGTAATTAATATATTACACCATTCGACATTAAACATTTTTCGACTTATCAAGTGATAATGTATTCCATTCTCACCTGATAACAAAAATCCACTCAAAATATAAATCACATAATGATAGAAATGTCAATAGGAGATAATTGGTATAAATGTCGAACGAATGTTGTTGACAAATATTGGG